>Ga0310695_10000525_pt1 | contig 98940 bp, 60 predicted proteins | sample RumenRJG_04DNA_FD_203882 | JGI IMG/M metagenome (GOLD analysis project Ga0310695, IMG submission 203882) | Bovine rumen microbial communities from Lethbridge, Alberta, Canada - RJG_04 (v2) (version 2) | ecosystem: Host-associated > Mammals > Digestive system > Stomach > Rumen | place: Canada...
CTACACGTTCAACGAGAAGGAGCAGAAGATAGAGGAGCAGCTGCTCGGCACCTACACACAGTTCCCCCTACGGCTGGCATGGGCCATCACCGTGCACAAGAGCCAGGGCCTGACGTTCAGCCAGGTCAGGATCGATTTCACGGGTGGCGCCTTCGCTGGCGGCCAGACCTACGTCGCCCTGTCGCGCTGCACCTCCCTCGAGGGCATCTCCCTCGTCGCCCCCATCCGCCAGCAGGACATCTTCGTGCGCAGCGAGGTCGTCCAGTTTGCCCGCCGCTACAACGACCAGCTGCTCATCTCGCAGGCCATGCAGGAGGGCCGCGCCGACCGCGAATACCACGATGCCGTCAAGGCCTTCGACCAGGGCGACTTCCAATTGTTTCTCGACAACTTCTTCAAGGCTATCCACAGCCGCTACGACATCGAGAAACCCACCATCCGGCGCTTCATCCGCCGCAAGCTTGAAATCATCAACCGCCAGAAGCGTGAGATCGAAGCGCTCCGCAAGGAGAAGCATGAGCGCGAGAAGACCCTCAAGCGGCTGGCTGCCGAATACACGCTGCTCGGCAAGGAGTGCGAACAGGAGCACATGCCCGATGCTGCCATCCGCAACTATGAGAAGGCTCTTGAGCTCTATCCTGAGGCAAATGAGGCCAAACGTCGACTAAAAAAGCTTAATAAGCGAAGCTGAGCACACACAAAACTGTGCGAATTTAGCACAAATCAAGAAATTGTGTGCCCGCACACCAAAAATATTGAAAAAAAGTATCAAAAACATTTGGTCGGTTTGGAAAAAAGTCCTATCTTTGCAGCGTTATCCTGAAAACAATCTTTTTACCTTAAAAGAACTAATACCTATTGAAGATAGAAGCGGCCGGCTGTGAAGCCCGTCGCTTTTGTTTTATCACTATCGTGTCAGCACGTGATGTAAAGCAACCAGACACGACACCCCATACATCTTAAACGAAGAAGCCCCCCGACGCTGGCGGCGACGGAGGGCCTGAGGGTTGGCGAAGTGCCGCTGTGTCTCAAGCACAGCGGTCCTGTGCGTCAGACACAGGACCGCTTTAACATGGCCGAAGGACCGCTTCGTTTTCAGCGCTGCGGCCCTACAGCAGCTTGGACAGATTACTTCTTCAGCAGCGATGCAATCCATAGGATGGCGACGGCGCCGATGATGGCCGTGCCGAGCTGGCCAAGCAGGCCGCCCCACTCAATGCCGAGCATGCTAAAGAGCCAGCCTCCGAGCACACCACCGAACAGTCCGAGCAGCAGATTCATCAGGAATCCGAAGCCGCCGCCCTTCATCAACTTGCCGGCGCAGAAGCCAGCCAGACATCCAATGATAATTGAACCAATAATACCAGTCATAACTTTTAATATTTTAAATTAGACAAAACTTTTCAGCAAGAACCACGCGATCGGCACCAGCAGCGCCGGCAGCATGTCGAGCGTCTTCAGCCGCTTGACGGCCAGGAGGTTCAGTCCGCTGGCCGTGATCATCAGTCCGCCCACGATGAGCAGCTCGGCCATGAGCTGGTCGCTGACGGCCTGGCTCGACAGCCGCGCCACCATGAAGAACATGCCCTGCCAGAGGAACAGCACGGGAGCGGCCAGGAGCATGCCCAGGCCGTAGGTCGAGGCGAAGATGGTCGACGAGACGAAGTCGAGCGTCGCGTTGGTGAAGAGAAACGTGTGGTCGCCCTTCAGGGCCGCAATGACGGGCCCCAGCATCGACAGGGGGCCGATGCAATAGAGCAGCGTGGCCGTCGAGAGGCCGTCGGCCAGCCGGCTGCCGCCCTTCGAACGGCTGTCGACGAGGCGATGGAAGCGTCCGTCGATGTCGAGCCACGTGCCCACGACGGTGCCCAGGGCCATGGCTACGATGAAGAGCACGGGATACTGGCTCTTAGGCAGGTTGCTGATGCATGCGTTCAGTCCGATGGCCAGCGAGGCCAGTCCGAGGACATCGTAGAGGGCCGTCTTGTATTGCTCCCCGATGCCTCGGTGCAGAAAGCTGCCCAGCAAGGTGCCTACGATGATAGCTATTGTGTTGACTATTGTTCCAATCATAGGCGCAAAGGTACAAAAAAAAACTGACAGGAAAGGCATTATTTCAATTTTTTTTTGTAATTTTGTGCGCAAAACTAAAAACCATTGCACAATGGACGATGAAATAAGAGACGACATTGGCGAAGAGCTAATGTCAGGAACAACAGATAACGACGAGAACGCCGACACCACTGAAGGCCACTCCGACTATAAGCCCGTCAACCGATTCGACGCATCAGCCGTCCACCACCTGAGCGGCATGTATCAGAACTGGTTCCTCGACTATGCCTCCTACGTCATTCTCGAGCGCGCCGTCCCCCACATCGAGGACGGCCTGAAGCCCGTGCAGCGGCGCATCCTGCACTCGATGAAGCGCATGGACGACGGACGATATAACAAGGTGGCCAACATCGTGGGCCACACCATGCAGTTCCATCCCCACGGCGACGCCTCCATCGGCGACGCCCTGGTGCAGCTGGGACAGAAGGACCTGCTCGTCGACACGCAGGGCAACTGGGGCAACATCCTCACGGGCGACCGTGCCGCTGCGCCCCGATACATCGAGGCCCGCCTGTCGAAGTTCGCTCTCGACACGGTGTTCAATCCCAAGACGACGGAGTGGCAGCTCTCCTACGACGGGCGCAACAAGGAGCCCATCACGCTGCCCGTCAAGTTCCCCCTGCTCCTCTCGCAGGGCGCCGAGGGCATTGCCGTGGGCCTGTCGTCGAAGATTCTGCCCCACAACTTCAACGAGATCTGCGACGCCGCCATCAGCTATCTGCACGACGAGGAGTTCCATCTCTACCCCGATTTCCAGACAGGCGGCTCCATCGACGTGTCGAAATATAACGACGGCCAGCGCGGCGGCGTGCTGAAGGTGCGCGCCAAGATCGAGAAGCTCGACCAGAAGACGCTCGTCATCCGCGAGCTGCCCTTCTCAAAGACCGTGGGCACGCTCATCGAAAGCATTACTAAAGCCATCGAGAAAGGCAAGATCAAGGCCCGCAACGTCACCGACCTGACCTCGGCCGAGGTGGAGATCCAGGTGCACCTGGCCCCCGGCGTGTCGAGCGACAAGACCATCGACGCCCTCTATGCCTTCACTGACTGCGAGATCAATATCTCGCCCAACTGCTGCGTCATTGCCGACCAAAAGCCCCAGTTCCTCACCATCAGCGACGTGCTGCGCCACTCCGTCGACCGCACCAAGGACCTCATCCGCCAGGAATTGGAGATCCGCCGCGGCGAGCTCCTTGAGCAGCTGCACTTCTGTTCGCTCGAGAAGATCTTCATCGAGGAGCGCATCTATAAAGACAAGAAGTTCGAACAGGCCCCCACGATCGACGCCGTCTGCGAGCACATCGACGAGCGCCTGACGCCCTACTACCCGCAACTGGTGCGCGAGGTGACCAAGGACGACATCCTGCGGCTGCTCGAGATCAAGATGCAGCGCATCCTGAAGTTCAACAAGGACAAGGCCGACGAGCTGATGGCGCGGCTGCAGGACGAGATCGACCAGATAGAGCGCGACCTGGCCAACCTCACGGAGGTGACGGCCGACTGGTTCCAGTTCCTCAAGGACAAGTACGGCAAGGACCACCCGCGGCTCACGGAGCTGCGCAACTTCGACACCATCGAAGCCACGAAGGTGGCCGAGGCCAACCAGAAGCTCTACATCAACCGCCAGGAGGGATTCATCGGCACGGGGCTGAAGAAGGACGAATACGTCTGCAACTGCTCCGACATCGACGACATCATCCTCTTCTATAAGGACGGCAAATATAAAGTGGTACGCGTGGCCGAGAAGCTCTTCGTGGGCAAGAACGTGCTGTGGCTCGGCGTGTTCAAGAAGAACGACAAGCGCACGATATATAATGTCGTCTATCGCGACGGCCGCCAGGGCCCCTACTTCATCAAGCGATTCAACATCACGGGCATCACCCGCGACCGCGAGAACGACCTGACGCAGGGTACGCCGGGCTCCAAGGTGATGTACTTCACCGTCAACCCCAACGGCGAGGCCGAAGTCATCAAGGTGACCCTCGACGCCTCCGTCCAGGCCCAAAACCCGCGCGCCAGCATCTTCCTCGAGCGCTCCTTTGCCGACATCATCATCAAGGGGCGCGCCTCGAAGGGCAACCTGCTGACCAAGAAGCCCGTCCACCGCATCACCCTCAAGTCGCAGGGCCACTCCACGCTGGGCGGCCGCAAGGTGTGGTTCGACCCCGATGTCAACCGTCTGAACTACGACGACCACGGGCGACTGCTGGGCGAATTCTTCGACGACGACCAGATTCTCGTCGTCCTGAAGAACGGCGACTTCTATCTGACCAACTTCGACGCCAACAACCACTACGAGGAGAACATCCTGCGCATCGAGAAGTTCCAGCCCGAAAAGGTGTGGACCGCCGTGCTCTTCGATGCCGACAACCAGGGCTATCCCTACCTCAAGCGATTCCTCATGGAGGCCACGAAGCGCAAGCAGAACTTCATGGGCGACAACCAGACATCGAAGCTCGTCCTGCTCAGCGACGAGGTCTATCCCTTGATCCGCGTCACCTACGGCGGAGCCGACGAATATCGCGGCTCTGAGGACATCGATGCCGAGCAGTTCATTGCCGTCAAGGGCTTCAAGGCCAAGGGCAAGCGCATCTCCACATGGCAGATAGAGAGCATCGAGGAGCAGGAACCCGTGAGATTCCCTGAGGAGGAAACGACGACGGAGGACACGGAGGGCAATCCTCCCACCCCATCCTTGGATGAACCTATTGACGTCGACCCCGACGCAGGCAAGAGCCAGCAGCAGGTGATTGACGAGATGACCGGTCAACTCAACTTGTTCTCCGATGAAGAATTCTAAATGTTGTCTGCTGACGTTTGTCATGCTCGTGATGGCATGGACAGCACAGGCCAATCCCGTGCTGCCCGCCACACATACCCGCCAGTCGTATCAGCTGGGAGTCGGACCGACACAGCTGCTCGACACCTACCTGTCGCAGGAGAAGTTCCACGGCACGGGTTTCACCTTCCTGTCAGCCACCGAGCGCTACGGCTCCTACGTGACGGCTGACAACTGGCACACCCACATCCGCCACCAGCTGACCCTCTCGACGGCCGATGACCGCTCTGGCTCGCGCGACGAGCTGCAGGGCGACTACTCCCTCTACGTCGGACGCATCCGCAACTGGCAGGCCTGCACCTGGCACAATTACCACAACGCCCTCTATCTGGAGGCTGGCGCCATGCTGGCGGGCAACATCGGATTCATCTATAACACCAGCAATTCCAACAACCCCGCCCAGGCTCGCCTCGCGCTCAACCTCATGCCCGTGGCGGCGGCACGCGCCCACGTCGACCTCTTCAAGCGCCGCCTGGAGATGCGCTATGAACTGGCCCTGCCGCTCGTCGGAGTGGCCTTCAGTCCCAACTATGGGCAGTCCTACTATGAGATCTTCTCGCTTGGCAACTACGACCACAACGTCGTGCCGACCACCTTCATCTCCGCCCCCAACTTCCGTCAGCAGCTCACCGTCGACTATCGGCTCTGGCGTAACGCCAGCCTGCGCATCGGCTACCTGGGCGACTATCAGCAACTGCGGGTCAACAACCTGAAGTCGCACGTGCTCCACCATCGCTTCATGGTGGGCTACGTGCGCAGCCTCACCCACACCAAACCTCTCAAGTCAAAGAAATGAAACATCCCGCCATAAGACCATTCCATCGTCTCGTCGGGCTGATCTGCCTGATGCTGTGCTTCGCCACGTCGGCCTGCGTCAACGAAGAGGAATTCGACGACACGCCACAGGGCAACCTCGAGGCGCTCTGGCGCATCATCGACGAGCACTACTGCTTCTTCGACTACAAGCAGCACGTCTATGGGCTCGACTGGCAGGAGGTCCACGCACGCTACGCTGCGCAGGTCAACGACGGCATGTCGCAGAAGCAGCTCTTCGAGGTGCTGTGCAACATGCTCTCCGAACTGCGCGACGGCCACGTCAACCTCTCGGCGCCCCACGACTTCGGGCGCTACTGGGCCTGGTCGGAGGACTATCCGTCCAACGTGAGCGACACGCTCCTGCGCCGCTACATGGGCACCGACTATAAGATTGCCGCGGGCATCGACTACTGCATCCTCGACGACAACATCGGCTACGTGCGCTACGAGTCGTTCACGCAGGGCGTCGGCGAGGGCAATCTCGACGAAGCACTGCTCCACATGATCCTCTGTCGCGGACTCATCATCGACATCCGCGGCAACGGCGGCGGCGACCTGACCAACGCAGAGAAGATGGCCGCCCGCTTCTGCAACGAGAAGACACTCGTCGGCTACAGGCAACATAAGAGGGGAACCGGCCACAGCGACTTCTCGCCCATGGAGCCCCGCTATCTGGAGCCCTCGGCCAACATCCGATGGCAGAAGCCCGTCGTCGTGCTGACCAACCGTCAGGTCTTCTCGGCGGCCAACGAGTTTACGCTCTACATGAAGTCGCTGCCCAACGTCAAGATTGTAGGCGACCAGACAGGCGGCGGCTCCGGCATGCCCTTCAGTTCGTCGCTGCCCTGCGGGTGGACGGTGCGCTTCTCAGCCGTGCCGATGTACGACACGGAGCGCCAGCCGACGGAGTTCGGTATAGCCCCCGACTATCGCGTCGACCTGACTGACGACGACTTCCGTCGCGGTCGCGACACGCTCATCGAGTTCGCCCGTCAGCTGATTGCCAACAATTAGTTAAAACAACTTGGTAATCATTATTTCTTAACCACGAATTATACGAATTAAACGAATTAGTTGCGCGCAACCTACACGCTTCTAATTCGTTTAATTCGTATAATTCGTGTTTAAAACATCATCCCGATCTTAGTCGTCGTAGCAGCCCAGTCCGTGGGCCGTCGAGAGCGAGTCGAGGCGGAAGTCGTAGATGAGGTTCTCTTCGTCAATCTGACGGAAGTGCTGCTTGCCCTGTATGGAGTCGTCCTTTGTCTCCCAGTGGATATTGACGAAGTTGACCGAGTCGTCCTCGACCTTTGGCGTACGGAGCAAGGAGTTCTCGAAGTAATAATTAAATAAGGTGGTGGAGTCGTCGTCGCGCGCCTCGCCCATGACGACATCGTCGGCATAGCCTGTGACGATGCAGCCCGTCATCTGCATCGCTTCGAGCGGATAGGCATAGTCGCCCGCAAAGTTAGTGAAGCGCAGGGCGGCCCCGCGGTCAGCCGACAAGGGATAGAACTGTGCCAGCGTGCAGCGGTCGATGACGGCCGCTCCGCCGATGATGGCCACGCAGTCGCCAAGCGTGTTGGTGAACTGGCAGCGCGAGAGGCCCACGTAGCTGTTATACGAGAGCAGGCCCGCCCCCTTGCAGTTGTGGATGATGCTGCGCTCCATGTAGAGGCGCTGCACGTCGGGGCCGAGGAAAGCGGCCGAATCGCACACAAGGCCGTCGCAGGCGTTGCGGATCTCAGTGTTGACAATCTGGTTGCCGTAGGACGACGAATGCAGGGTGACGCCGCGCCACTGGCCGCTCACGCGGTCGTAGGGCAGATAGTCGAACATGTGGTCCAGCCGGTCGCCACGCAGCGTCGCGCCGTCAGCGAGCAGCGTCCCGTAGACGTCGATGCCGGCCTGGTCGTGGAAATAGAGCGTCGTATTGCGCAAGGTCAGCGTGGCAGCCGAGTCGACGCGCAGTCCTCCATAGACGACGATGGGCTTGCTGCTCTCTATCAGCGAGTCATGGCTGACGACGACGTCGCGCAGCAACAGCGCATCCCACGACCATCCGCGCAGGCAGACCCGCTGCTGCACGCCGCTCTCGAGGGTGAACAGGAGGTCGTCCTCTATCATCTGCGGCTCGGGCTGATTGTTCTCCGGGGCCGTCAGCTCCACGAAGACGCGGATGCTGTCGCCCTTGCGCACCTCGAGGTCGGTGACGACGGAGCCCAGCGTGTTGTCGAGATAGGAGCCGTCGACGTTGACGCGGAATCCCGTCTGGTTGCCCTGTCGCAGCCGGACGCTGCTCAGCCGCAGTCCGTCGCGCGAGCGGTTGTAGACCCAGAAGTCGTAGGTTCGCGACCCGACGGTGGAGAAGATGGTGTCCATCAGCACCGAGTCGGTTGAGAACGACAGTGTGGCCGTGGGGCTCGTGGTGAACGAGTCGTTATCAGAGCAGGCCGTAAACAATGTACAATGAACAATGAACAATGTACAATGAAGAATGTACAATGCTGCACGATGGAGGCCTTTATAATGAAGAATCCGTTTTACCATAACAATGATAAAACGGATTTTCCTCTAATTTATTGTACATTGTTCATTATACATTGTACATTGTTCATTGTACATTGTACATTGTTCATTGTACATTGCTCATTCCCCAAAGTAGCGCTTCAGCAGGCCAGCGAAGCCTGCACCGTGGCGAGCCTCGTCCTTAGCCATCTCATGAACGGTGTCGTGGATGGCGTCGAAACCGGCAGCCTTGGCGTTCTTAGCGATGCGGAACTTGTCCTCACAGGCACCAGCCTCAGCGGCAGCACGCTTCTCCAGGTTGGTCTTCGTGTCCCAGACGCACTCGCCCAACAGTTCGGCGAAGCGGCTGGCATGGTCGGCCTCCTCGAAGGCATAGCGCTTGAAGGCCTCAGCAATCTCGGGATAGCCCTCGCGGTCGGCCTGACGGGCCATAGCCAGATACATACCGACCTCGCCACACTCACCGTTAAAGTGGCAGCGCAGATCCTCAATCATCTCCTCAGAGACACCCTCGGGCTTTCCGTCGCCAATCTTATGCTCGGTGGCATACTTCATCTCTTCCTTCAGTTCTGAGAACTTCGAGGCGGGAGCCTTGCAGATGGGGCACTTCTCGGGAGCAGCATCGCCTTCGTAGATATATCCACAAACGGCGCAGATAAACTTTTTCTTCATAACGTTTTTGTACTCATTTATTAGGATTAGACAATTAATGTGAGGGCAAAGATACTAAAAAAACATGACACAGCACAAGGATTTGGAAACTTTTTTGTACCTTTGCACCGTTTTTTTGTAAAACACATTTTTATTAACATTATGTACAAACCAATTTTCAACAAGCGCGAGGTCATCGTCTTCCGACAGTTTAAGCGGAAGGGATGGTCGCTCTTTGCTTGTCTGGGACGCGAGGTGGTCATCTCTGTCCTGAGCGTGGCTACGCTTTCGGCGACGAAGGCGGCCTCCATCAGCGACGAGACGTGGCGTGCCGACTCGGCCCAGGCTGTCAAGGAGGTATGGCTGGGCGACGTCGGCGTCACCGGCTCCCGCGCACCCCTGACCCAGAGTCAGGCTGCGAGAATGGTAACTGTACTGAGCCGCGAGGACATTCAGGCGGCGCCAGTACAAAGTGTCAACGATTTGCTGAAGTATGCCGTGGGCGTCGACGTGCGCCAGCGGGGAGCGCTTGGCTCCCAGACCGACATCTCCATCCGGGGCGGCACACAGGAGCAAATCACCCTTCTGCTCAACGGTATCAACATCTGTGATGCACAGACGGGCCACAACGTGATGGACCTGCCCTGCCAGCTCAGCGACATCGTCCGCATCGAGGTGCTCGAGGGGCCGGCCGGACGCGCCTATGGCACGTCGTCGCTCGTGGGCGCCATCAACATTGTGACGAACACAGGGGCACTGCCCCATCCCGAGGGGGAGGAAGCCTACCCCCACCCTCTCGCCAAGGGAGGGGAGGTGTTTAGTGAGGCAGGGTCGTTCGGATATGCGAAGGTTGGCTTTTCCACCATGCTCCCCTCCTTCGGAGGAGCTGGGGGAGGCTTCGTTGGTGGCGGACTCAGCGCCTCCTATCAGCGCAGCGACGGCTTCAGCCGCTCGAAGGCGGGCCGCCTGAACACCGACTACTCGGGCTCGAAGGCCTTCTATCAGGGCAGCTACGACGACGACAACGTCCGCCTCTCATGGCATGCCGGACTGGCCGACAAGGGCTGGGGCTCCGGCACATTCTATGCCACGCCCCGATGGCAGGCCGACGAACAGTATGAGCACACGACGAAATTCTACACGGCCCTGCAGGCCGAGACGAAGCGTGGAGCCATCCACTTCCGCCCCGCCATCTACTGGAACCAGAGCCGCGACCGCTATGAGGGCTACCGCGACAAGCCCGACGTGATGAAGTTTAATTATAATAGGTGTAACGTCTACGGCGTCAACCTCAACAGCTACTTCGACTGGGCTGCGGGCCGCACCGCCTTCGGCGCCGAGATACGCAACGAGGACCTCGTCAGCGGCAACCTCGGCGAACCGCTCTTCGCGCCACAGCACATCAGCGGCACCGACCGCGACTACACCCTGGGGCTCAACCGCACCAACACGTCGGCCCACCTCGAGCACAACGTGCTGCTCCGCCGGCTGACCGTCTCGGCGGGCTTCGTCGCCATGAAGAGCTCGCAGAGCGCCGCCGGATGGCACGTCTATCCCGGCATCGACCTGAGCTATCGCCTCGGCGACAGCTGGAAGCTTTTCGCCGGCTATAACTCGTCGATGCGCCTGCCCTCGTTCACCGAGATGTACTATAAGCTGCAGGGCTACGCTGCCGACCCTCACCTGAAGCCTGAGGAGATGCACGCCCTCGAGGCCGGCGCACGCTACGTCGCCCCCACCCTGCAGGCGAAGCTGACGCTATGGCATCACCACGGCACCAACATGATCGACTGGATCATGGACACCCGCCTGGGCGACGAGGCCAAGTGGCAGAGCGTCAACCATACGCGCATCAACGCCACGGGCGTGGAGGCCGCCATGGGGCTCGACCTGAAGCAGCTCCTCGCACTCCCCACTCGCCACACGACGCTCGACCTGTCCTACAGTTACATCACGCAGGACAAGGACCTCGAGGCGGGACTCGTCTCGCAGTATGCCCTCGAGTATCTGCGCCATAAGTTCGTGGCACGACTCAACACATCGCTCTGGCGGGCCCTGTCGCTGGGCCTCAACCTCCGCTGGCAGGACCGCACGGGCCAGTACACCACGTTCGGCGGCGACGTCCTCGACTACCGGCCCTTCGCCCTCATGGACGCGCGCCTGCAGTGGACCCAGCCCCGCTATGAGCTCTATGCCGAGGTGAACAACGTGCTCGACAACCGCTCCTACGTCGACTACGGCAACGTGCCGCAGCCAGGCGCCTGGTTCGTCATAGGCGGCAAGCTGCGGATTCCGTTCTGAACGGTTCCCTGAAACTCTCGTCACGACGTGACGCCATGACGTCACGTCGTGACGGCATGAAACCACGACGTGACGGCATGCCGTCACGTCGTGTCGTAAGTTATAACTTGGTATAATAAAGATACAGACCCCACCCCCAACCCCTCCCCTTGAGGGGAGGGGAGCAGCTGCGCCGTCATTCCCTGCAAACAGTGCGCCAGCCACCCCCTCCTTCGGAGGGGTCGGGGGAGGCTGCTCCCCTCCCCTCAAGGGGAGGGGTTGGGGGTGGGGTCTCTAACTTCATTCGTCCCAAGCTCTTTATATCATCTCTTGATGCTTCCGTTCTAAAAAGTTTTAAATAATAGCCGACGTTTGTCGGAAAACCAAGAAAATGTAGTAACTTTGCATGCGATAGCAGAGATACTACATTTTTTTAATTCAATAAATAAAGGTAAACAAGATTATGACAATCAACGAAATGAACTTTGCCGGCAAGAAGGCAATCGTGCGCGTTGACTTCAACGTGCCCCTCGACGAGAATGGTAAGATCACGGACGACACCCGCATCCGCGGCGCCCTGCCCACGCTGAAGAAGATCCTCAGCGACGGCGGCGCAGTGATCATCATGAGCCACATGGGCAAGCCCAAAGGCAAGGTGAACCCCAAGCTGTCGCTCGGACAGATCCGCGAGGCCGTCGAGAAGGCTCTCGGCGTGCCCGTCAGCTTTGCTCCCGACTGCGCCAAGGCTCAGGAGGCCGCTGCAGCCCTGAAGATGGGCGAGGCCCTGCTGCTGGAGAACCTGCGCTACTATCCCGAGGAGGAAGGTAAGCCCGTCGGCATCGAGAAGACCGACCCCGCCTACGAGGACGCCAAGAAGGAGATGAAGGCCCGCCAGAAGGAGTTCGCCAAGACGCTGGCCTCCTATGCTGACGTCTACGTGATGGACGCCTTCGGCACGGCTCACCGCAAGCATGCCTCGACGGCCGTCATCGCCGACTACTTCGACCAGGACAAGAAGATGCTGGGTCTGCTGATGGAGAAAGAGGTGCAGGCCGTCGACAACGTGCTCAGCAACATCAAGCACCCCTTCGTCGCCATCATGGGCGGCTCGAAGGTCAGCTCTAAGATCGGCATCATCGAGAACCTGCTGGGCAAGGTCGACAAGCTGATCCTCTGCGGCGGCATGACCTACACGTTCGCTAAGGCTCACGACGGTGAGATCGGCAACTCGATCGTGGAGCTCGACAAGCTCGACGTGGCACTGGGCGTCGAGGAGCTGGCCAAGAAGAACGGCGTGGAGCTCGTGCTCGGAAGCGACTGCACCGCCACCAACGGCCTCGACTTCTCGACGATGACCGTCAAGGAGGGTGCTGAGATCATCACCTGCCCCGCCACGAAGGTGCCCGAGGGCTTCGAGGGCGTCGATGCCGGTCCTGAGAGCCAGAAGGCTTTCCAGAAGGCTATCGAGGGCGCCAAGACCATCCTGTGGAACGGTCCTGCCGGCGTGTTCGAGTGCGACAACTTCACCGCTGGCAGCCGCGCTATCGGCGAGGCCATTGCCAAGGCAACCAAGGAGGGCGCCTTCTCGCTCATCGGCGGCGGCGACTCCGTAGCCTGCGTCAACAAGTTCGGCCTGGCTGACCAGGTGAGCTACATCTCGACGGGCGGCGGCGCTCTGCTCGAGGCCATCGAGGGCAAGGTGCTCCCCGGCGTGGCAGCCATCAAGGGATGAACCTAAAGTAAAAAGGAAAAGTGAAAAGTGAAAAATTTGCTACCGCGCTGAAATTTCATTCATGCAGCGGTAGCAAATTTTTCACTTTTCACTTTTCCTTTTTCCTTTACCTTACTTTTCTTCCGCCAGCGGCGTGCCGAGCATCTTCTCGGCCTTCTCCTTGGCAGCCTTAGCCTTGTCGCGGGCTTTCTCCAGCTCCTTGGCAGCGTCCTGAGCCTTGCTCGCAGCCTTATCGGCAGCCTTCTGGGCAGCCTCCACCTTCTGGGCAGCCTTCTGGGCAGCCTTCTCGGCATTGGCCTGAGCCTTCTCGGCCTTGACGATGGCGGCCTTGGCCTTCTCGTAATCCTTCACGGCAGCCTCCTTCTTGGCCTGCTCCTTGGCAGCGGCCTTCAGTTCCTTGGCGGTCATGTTGGTAGCATCCTGCACGGTCACCGTGTTCTGGGCCTGAATGCCCATGCATGCCATGGTCATCATGGCAATCATCATCAGTTTCTTCATTGCTTTTCTTTCTTTTAGTTAAATAAATACGTTTCTGCCTGCAAATATAAGCAATTCTGCCGATATACGCAAGAAAAAGGCCGAAAAAAGCAACATCAGAAGTGCAAACGGACATCGACGCCCAACTGGAGGGGATTGCCCCTATGAGCGTAATAGTTGAGCGATCCGGCCATGGAACTTGGCGTGGCGAAGGTGTTGTACTTCGTGTCGGTGAGGTTGCGGCCCCAGAGGCTGACCACGAGCTTTCCGAAGTCAGCATCGGCGTGGGCTCCGAGGACGGCGTAGAGCTTCTGCTCATACGTGTTGGCCTCGTCCCAGTAGGTCTTGCCCTGCGCCGTCAGGTTGGCGCCCAGGGTGAGCGAGCGGAGAAGGGATCCGAAGTCGATGCGATAGTCGGCCGTAGCGGCGAAGGTGTGCTCGGGAATGAAGGGTACGCGCTTGTCCTTATAGTCGAGGGCGACGGTCTGTCCGCCGACGGTGGTGCTGTCGACGTACTCCTTGAAGACGGCCCGGGTGTATCCGTAGTTAAGACTCCAGCGGAGGTGGTTGTCGAGCGCCTGTCCGCGCAGTGAAGCCTCGACGCCGCAGCTGTAGCTCCGTCCGGCATTGACCATCATGCGTCCGAAGCCGTAGTTGCCGGCCATGACGGAGAGCTGCTGGTTGCGGATCTGCATGAAGTAGCCGGTCAGGTCGGCCTGCACCTTCGAGCCGAAGAGGTTGAGGTGGGCGCCGAACTCGTAGTTCCACGACTCCTCGGGCTTATAGGCGATGGTCTCGCGGATGTTGCGATAGGCGCTGGCGTCGTGGGCGATCTCCATGTCGCCGCGTGCCCTCTGGGCGATGCCCTGCAGCTCGGTCTGGAGGATGTCGCTGAACATCTGGATGTTGAATCCGCCGGCACGGTAGCCCTTGGAGACGAGTGCATAGACGTTGCTGCCGCTATGGCCGATGCGATAGGTCAGTCCGAACTTGGGCAGCCACTGTGCGAAGGCGTTGTCCTCCTTGTGGGCCAGGTCGGAGACGACGTTGGCCTTGACGGTGGTGCCCATGACGCTCTCGTCGAGGTGCATGGCTCCGCGGGTGGCATAGTCGATGGAGGTCTGGCTGAGGTCGTAGCGCAGTCCGACGGTGGCCGTCAGTCGGGGCGTGATGTCGATGTTGGATTCATGGAACAGGCCGTAGTTGTTCTGCGGGGTGCGGAACACGCCGGGGATGGTCTCCATGTCGAGACGGATGTGGCATCCGCCCATGCGCTCGATCAAGGCTTTGGCGGCATCCATGCCCATGCGTGCGGCCATGGAGTTGAGCATGCCGTAGTAGGCATAGTCCTCGATGGTCTTCGAGAGGAAGTTGTTCATCTCCTCGTCGAAGTAGACGGGGGCTGTCGTCTTCAGGGCCTGATAGGAGAAGAAGGCGCCGGTCGTCCATTGCCAGGGCCCCTCGGTGCGGCTCTTCAGCGAGAGCTCCTGGGTGAGGGCGTTCTGCAGCTGGTCTTGCTCCAGGTGCATATAGTCGAGCGGACGGTAGTCGATGTCCATCATCATGTCGTCGTTGAGGTATTGCCACGAGGCCGTGTAGTTCAGGTCGGCCCAGTCGCCGCGATAGTTGAGCCCCAGGCCCGTGGTGAGCATGTGGCGGCTGTAGGTGCCCTGACGGTTGGAGGCAGGGTCCTGGGTGTGGCCCTCAGCATCCATCTCGCCGTAGGGGAATCCGTTCTGGCGTACCCACTGGTAGTCGCCGATGAGATCGACCATCAGGCGGTCGGTGGCCTGCCACTGCAGCCGCAGCCTTCCGCCGGCCTCGTTCGTCTCGTCGGCATGGTCGCCCGTCGTCTGGTTCTCGAAGAAGCCCTGCTGACCGTCGTAGAACCCGGCCACGGAGAGTCCCAGCTGCTCGTTGAACTTGGCATAATGGGCCACCTCGGCCTTGCGCCACAGGCCCGTCCCGCCCGAGAGGGTCACGTCGGTGCCCTGATAGCGCAGGGGCTGGCGCGTGTTGATGCGGATGAGTCCGCCCTCGGTGTTCTGGCCGTAGAGGGTGCCCTGTGCGCCGCGCATCACGTCGACGCGCTCCACTCCGTAGCTATGGGCATTGAACATCGACTTGTTGATCACGGGTATGCCGTCCATATAGATGCCTACGGCGGGGCTGTTCACTCGCGAGCCGATGCCGCGGACGTACATCGACGAGGTGTAGCGCGAGCCGTAGTTGGGCATGGCGAAGGTGGGGACGTAGAGCGACACGTCGCGCAGGTCGCGCAGTCCGAGCTGACGGATGTCCTCTGCGCCGATGATGGTGCTGCTGACGGGCTGGCGGCGTAGCGGTGTGAGGTCCTTGACGACGACGACCTCGTCGAGGTCGACCACGCGCGACGTATCTCCAAGTTCTACGGTTTCGGCCGAAGCCACTGCCGACATGCATGTCAGGCAGAAAAGGATGAATGGTTTCATTGTCATTGAATGCTTTATAAGATATTTCGGGTTGCAAAATTACGACTTTTCGTTCACTCCCGCAATCCATATTTATATGGATTTTAAAAGGACCGCTTCGCGAGCAGGGAAGCGGTCCTTCAGACTAACCAAAGAGCAACTTCAACAAGGCTGAAGCGCACCATGCCACCGCCGTGGTGTAGGCGGCGGCGAACAGCGCCCAGCGCCATGAGCCCGTCTCGTTGCGGATGGCCACGATCGTGGCGATGCAGGGGAAATAGAGCAGCACGAAGATCAGGTAGGCATAGGCCACAACGGGGGTGACGCCGTCGGTGGTCATCCGTGCGGCCAGGCCCTCGGACGGCTCGGTGGCGTCGTCGGCCGGGGAGTTGTAGAGCACGCCAATGGTGGATGCGATGATCTCCTTGGCGCCCACGCCAGCAATGAGCGAGACGTCGAGTTTCCAGTTGAAGCCCTGAGGACGGAAGACGGGCTCGACGACGCGCCCCATGCGCCCGATGTAGGACTGCTCCTGCTGGGCTTCGGGCGTGAGCGTGTCGTCGTGCGGGAAATAGCCGAGGGCCCACACCAGGACGGAGGCGACGAGGATGATGCCGCCCATCTTCTTGAGGTATTCACGTCCCTTCTCCCACGTGTGGCGGCATATCGCCTTAGCCGTGGGCCAGCGGTAAGGGGGCAGTTCCATGACGAACGGTGTGTCCTCGCCACGCAGGAGGAAGCGCGAGAAGAGCTTGCTCATGACGACGGCCATGAGGATGCCGACGGCGTAGAGCGAGATCATGACGAGCGACTGCCAGCGCACGGCGAAGAACATGCCGATGATCATGATGTAGATGGGCAGCCGGGCCGAGCACGACATGAAGGGCAGGACGAGCATCGTGATGAGTCGCGAGCGGCGGCTCTCGATGGTCCTTGTGGCCATGACGGCGGGCACGTTGCAGCCGAAGCCCATGATGAGGGGAATGAACGACTTGCCGTGAAGTCCCATGCGATGCATCAGCCGGTCCATGATGAAGGCGGCACGCGACATATAGCCCGAGTCCTCCATCAGTGAGATGAAGAAATAGAGGATGAGAATCTGTGGCAGGAAGACGATGACGGCGCCCACGCCCGCGATGGCTCCGTCGACGAGCAGCGAGCGCAGCGGGCCTTCGGGCAGCGCATTGCCGACCCACTGGCCGAGCCAGTCGACGCCGGCCTCAATCCAGTCCATGGGATACTGGCCGAGGGTGAACGTCGTGTGGAACATAATAAAGAGGATGAGGAAGAAGATGGGGAACCCGAGATAGCGGTTGGAGAGGACGGCGTCGATGCGATGGGTCATGCGATAGGTGTCCTCCTTCGTCCCCGTCTGATAGCCGGCCTCCTGCAGGGCGCCGTTGATGAAGCCGTACTTGGCGTCCATGATGGCCGTCTCGGCGTCGGTGGCGGTCTCCTCGAAGACGCGGGCGGCGGCACGGTCGCGGGCGGCGAAGAGCTGGCGGGTGTCAGCCGAGCGCTGCTCGTCGGCCAGATGCTGGCTGACATAGCGCTCCACGTCGTTGTCGTGCTCAAGCAGCTTCAGGGCGAGATAGCGGGTCGAATAGCGCTGACGGATGTGCTCGTCGGCCTTGAGGTAGCGCTGGATGTGAAGGATGCCGTCCTCAATCTCGTGGCCGTAGTTGATGTGGATATGGCGGTGGTGGCGGCTGGCGCCCTCATAGACCTGGATGACGGCGCGGAAGAGGTCCTTGACGCCCATGCCCGAGCGGAACGAGGTGGGCACCATGGGGGTGCCGAAGAGCGTGGAGAGCACCTGCAGGTCGACGTGATCGCCACGGCGTTCGAACTCGTCGTACATATTGAGGGCGCAGACGACGCGGAGGTTCATGTCGACGAGCTGGGTGGTCAGGTAGAGGTTGCGCTCAAGGTTGGAGGCGTCGATAACGTTAATCACGACGTCGGGCATCTGCTCGGTCAGGTGGCGGCGCACGTAGAGCTCCTCGGGCGAATAGCACGAAAGGGAGTAAGTGCCGGGCAGGTCGACCAGCTCAAAGTCGTAGCCAAAGAAGCTGGCGTGGGCCTCACTGGAGTCGACGGTGACGCCAGAGTAGTTGCCCACATGGCCATGAGCGCCCGAGGCATAGTTGAAGAGCGACGTCTTGCCGCAATTGGGGTTGCCGATGAGGGCGACGCTGATGGTGCGGTGGCCGCGGAGGGCCTCGTGCTGCAGGTAGTCGGTCTGATGGTCGGCGGTGCCGACGTCGGTGCTGCCGGCATAGGGTGTCTGCTCGATGGCCGTGTCGGCTGACACGACCTCGATGAGAGCTGCCTCGTCGTGGCGCAGGCTGACCTCATAACCCATGAGACGATACTTGACGGGGTCCTGCAAGGGAGCGTTGAGGAGCACCTCGACGCGCTTGCCCCGGATGAACCCCATCTCAATGATGCGCTTGCGGAAACCGCCGTGGCCGTGCACCTTGACGATGATGCCCTGTTCGCCTGTCTTCAGTTCGGAAAGTTTCATAGTGTCCGTTCTTATTCTTTCAAACGGCAAAATTACGAAAAAAAAACGAGACGCCGACGAGGGCTGTCTCGTTTTTGAACGATAATACCTAAAAATAGTGATTTACGTCATCAGATGCTCAGCTCGTCGAGCACCTTGATGAGTTTCTTGTCGAAGGGCTTGTCCGTGCGGATGCACTCGGAGAAGGGCACGTAGACAACCTCGTTGTTGCGCACGCCCACCATGACGTTGCGCTGGCCTTGCTTGATGGCTTCGATGGCGCCGACACCCGTACGCGAGGCGAGGATGCGGTCGTGGGCCGATGGCGAGCCGCCGCGCTGCAGATGGCCGAGGATGGAGACGCGCACATCGAACTCCGGGAACTCCTTCTTGACACGGTCGGCATAGTAGAGTGCGCCGCACTTGGGACTCTCAGAGACGATGACGATGCACGACTTCTTCGACTTGCGGATGCCGCGGCCCATGAACTGGGCCAGCTGGTCGACGTCTGTCATGTCCTCCGGGATGATGGCCGCCTCAGCACCGCAGGCGATGGCCGAGTTCTGGGCCAGGAAGCCGGCGTCGCGCCCCATCACCTCGACGAAGAAGATGCGCTCATGCGAGTTGGCCGTGTCGCGGATGCGGTCGACGCACTCCATGATGGTGTTCATCGTCGTGTCGTAGCCGATGGTCGAGTCGGTGCCGTAGAGGTCGTTGTCGATGGTGCCGGGCAGACCGATGACGGGGAAGTCGAACTCCATGCCGAAGTTGCGGGCACCGGTCAGCGAGCCGTTGCCGCCGATGACGACGAGGGCGTCGATCTCCTCACGCTGGCAGGTCTCGTAGGCCTTCTGCATGCCCTCAGGAGTCATGAACTCCTTGGAGCGGGCCGTCTTGAGGATGGTGCCGCCGCGGGTGATGATGCCTGAGACGTTCTCTGTTGTGAAGGCTTTGACCTCACCCTTGATGAGGCCGTCGTAGCCACGATAGATGCCTTTGATGTTGAATCCGTTGTAGATGCCGGCGCGGGTGACGGCACGGATGGCAGCGTTCATGCCTGGGGCGTCGCCGCCCGAGGTGAGTATGCCAATGGTTTTAATCTTGGTCATAGCAGTCTGGGAGTTTAGGAGTTTGATTTAAGAGAAAAGCGCGATTTCGGCGTAGAGCACGGCGAAACCGAGCAGGAAGCCAATCAGCACCTTAGGGGCCACATTGCGGAAGTACCAGCCCAGGCGGATGTGCTCCATCTGCATGAGGGCCATACCGCTGGTGCTGCCTACGGAGAGCAGGCATCCGCCGACGGCCGTCGAATAGGCCACGACCTTCCAGTAGGCGCCATTAAGGGCGAGGTCAGCCGACGACGGGTCGACCTGATAGAGAGAGATGCCGGAGATGGCAATGGTGAACGAGTCGACAAGGCTGGAGAGCAGTCCCATGAGGAAGCCCACGACCCAAATGTTGCCGATGGTGACGTCGATCCAATGGGCCACGTCGCGCAGCACGCCCGACTCACTGACGACGCCCATGCCGAGCATGATGCCCATGACGAAGAGCATCTGCTGGATGGCGCCATACTGCAGCACGCGAGGCACGCGCCGCTGCGACATCTGGTCGGCCGTCATGAGCTTGCGGTTGAAGGCCTCGTTGACCACCCATAGCACGCTCAACACGCACAGCGCACCGAGGAACGGCGAGAGGTGGGTGAGGTTGCGGAACGTAGGGATGAACCACAGGCCGCCGATGCCGACGAGGAACATCAGCAGGCGTTGCCAGCGGTTCAGCCGGGTGTCGTCGCCACGATAGGGTGCCGCCACCCACTCGATGTCGAGGCGCGACGGCAGCTGTCTATTTATTAATATGGTGGGAACGACCCAGGCAATGATGGCGGGCAGAGCCAGAAAGGCAGAGAGGTGGGTGGCCGTGACAGCCTCACCGTCCCAGAGGATGAGCCCCGTAGGGTCGCCGATGACCGTGAAGCATCCGCCACACGTGGCCGCCAGGACGATGGCCGAGCCGATGAGCATGCGCTGTGGCCGCGACTTGACGATCTGATGCATCATGATGAGCATGAGCATCGTCGTGGTCAGGTTGTCGAGATTGGCCGAAAGGAGGAATGTGGCCAGGGTGATGGTCCATAGCAGCCGCTTCGGGTTGCGGGTGCGAATCCATTCGCTGATGAAGTCGAAGCAGCCGTTGTTGTTGAGAATCTCGATGATACTCATCGTGGCCAGCAGGAACATGACGATGCTGGCCGCATGGCCCACATATTCGAGAAAAACGCTCTCTGAGAAGTCGTGCCCCCAGATGACATAGACCACCCATCCAATGGTGCCCAAGAACATGGCGATGGCCGCCTTGTTCACACCCGTCAGATGGCCCGTTGCGATGAGCACATAGCTGAAGAGCAGCATCAATACAATGATGAGTGTCATTCCGCTTCCTCCTTTATTTCGAGCTTCACTTCTTCTGCTCTGCAGCTTTCTTAGCAGGCTCAACCTTCTTGGCAGGAACGGCGGCGGTCTTCTTGTAACGCTTGTTCATGCCGTTGATGACGTCCTGCGTGATGTCCCACTTCGTCGAGGCATGCAGGATGGCGGCCTTGTTGAGAATCAGGTCGTACTGTTTGTCCTTGTTATAGTCGGCCAGGAAGCTGTCGAGGCTGTCCTGGAAGGCCTCGAGGAACTTGGCCTGCTCGTTGGCCAGTTCGCTCTCCAGACGCTGCTGCAGGGCGACGAGGTTGTTCTGCTCACGCTGCAGGGCGGCCTGGGCGTTCTCGGCCTGCTCACGGCTGGTGAAGCCGTTGTTCTGGAGCTTCGACTGGAAGTTGTTGACGTTGTTCTCCAGCTGCTTGCTCTTCTGGGCAATGGTGTTGCGGGCGTTGGTGCCTTTCTTCTCAAGCTCGGCGGAGGTTGTCTTGGCAAACTCATACTGAGCCGTCAGCGAGTCGAGCTCGATGTAAGCGATGCGAAGGCCCTCGAGAGCCTCCTCGCTGTTAGCCACGGGCTCGTCCATCTTGGGAGCCTGATTGTTGCACGATGCCATGAGCGCAGCCACGGCCATCAATGAGAGAACACGAAAATTCTTTTTCATTTTTTTTAATGTTTATCTATTATTATCTTTTATCTTTTCATCAACCGCCAGAGAGCTGCGCCGGCGCATCTCGCGATCCTGATCGAGCACGCAGTGGATGCCGCGCTCACGCATGGCCTCGGAGTCATGGATATGCTGCGAAGTGAAGCTCCCATTCTTGCGAAAAATGACTTTTACGCATAAAAAAGCCACTCCGATAGCAATTATTAACGCACTAATGACGGATAATTCAAACATTTTTGTTACTTTTGCGGAGTCATTCGACCCGATTTCGGGTGCAAAGTTAATGAATAAATGTTGAAACCTTAACATCTCAAACATTAAAAATGAATAAAAACGAGTTAAAACCTGCTTCGGTGTTCGAGCAGTTTGCAAAGATTAACGAAATTCCCCGTCCTTCGAAGCGCGAGGAGAAGATGATTGAGTACCTGAAACAATGGGGCGAAAGCCATGGACTTGACACGCGTGTCGACGAGACGGGCAACGTCATCATCCGCAAGCCGGCCACCAAGGGCTACGAGCAGCGCAAGACGATCATCCTGCAGAGCCACATGGACATGGTGTGCGACAAACTGGTCGACGTCGACTTCAACTTCGACACTGACGCCATCCAGACCTACGTCGACGGAGAGTGGCTCCGCGCCAAGGGCACCACGCTGGGCGCCGACGACGGCATCGGATGTGCCATCGAGCTGGCCATCCTCGAGGCTGACGACATTGAGCACGGACCGCTGGAGTGCGTCTTCACCCGCGATGAGGAGACAGGCCTCAGCGGCGCCGAGGGCATGAAGGCCGGCTTCATGACGGGCGACTACCTGATCAACCTCGACTCGGAGGACGAGGGCGAGATGTTCGTCTCGTGTGCCGGTGGCCGCAACACGCAGGCTCGCTTCACCTTCAAGCGCGAAGAGGCCCCTGAGGGCTACTTCTTCCTGCGGGCCCAGCTGAAAGGACTGACGGGCGGTCACTCGGGCGACGACATCAACAAGAAGCGGGCCAACGCCATCAAGCTGCTGGGCCGGTTCCTCTATCAGTCGATGACGCAATATGAGGGGCTCCGACTGGCTCAGTTCCACTCGGGCAAGTTGCACAACGCCATCCCCCGCGACGGTGAGTTCGTCATCGCCGTGCCCAGCGCCGTGAAGGAACAAGTGAAGGCCGACTGGAACGTTTTCCAGACGCTGGTCGAGGACGAGTTCCACGTCACTGACACCCAGATGGTCTGGACCATGGAGAGTGCCGACGCCCAGAAGGTCATCGAGCCGCAGGTGGCTGCCAACTTCATCCGCGCCCTGCAGGCCGTCGACAACGGCGTCTATGCCATCACGCAGGACCCCGAACTGAACGGACTCGTCGAGACCTCGTCGAACATCGCCGCCGTACACACCACGGAGAACGAGATCAACATCCTCTCGTCGCAGCGGTCGAACGTCATGTCGAACCTCGACAACATGTGTGCCACCTTCCGCGCCACCTTCGAGCTGGCCGGCGCCGAGGCCTGCTCCAGCGATGGCTATCCCGCATGGAAGATGCGCGCCGAGAGCAAGCTGCGCGACACGGTCGTCGAGACCTATAAGGAACTGTTCGGCCACGAGCCTATCGTACGCGGCATCCACGCCGGACTGGAGTGCGGCCTCTTCTCCGAGCGCTATCCCGAGCTCGACATGATCTCCTTCGGCCCCACCCTGCGCGATGTTCACACGCCTGATGAGCGACTGCTTATCCCCACGGTCCAGATGGTGTGGGATCACCTCCTGTTGGTGCTCAAGCGCCTGTAATCCTTAGTTAATGAGTAAAGACTATATCGAAATCAAAGGGGCGCGCGTCAACAACCTGAAGAATGTCGACGTGCGCCTGCCCCGCAACCAATTCATCGTCATTGCCGGCGTCAGCGGCAGTGGCAAGTCGTCGCTGGCCTTCGACACACTTTATGCCGAGGGTCAGCGACGTTATGTCGAGAGCCTCTCGAGCTATGCCCGACAGTTTCTCGGGCGCATGAACAAGCCCGAGTGCGACTTCATACGCGGCATTCCGCCCGCCATCGCCATCGAGCAGAAGGTCATCGCCCGCAACCCACGCTCCACCGTCGGCACGTCGACCGAGATCTATGAATACCTGCGACTGCTTTTCGCCCGAATCGGCCATACCTTTTCACCCGTCAGCGGCGAGGAGGTGAAGAAGCATTCGACGGAGGACGTCGTGCAGAAGATGCTGGAGTTCTCACGCGGCACAAAGTTTGTCGTCATGGCACCCGTCGTCGTCCCTGAAGGGCGCACCCTCGAGCAACAGCTGAAGGCCTGCATCCTGCAGGGCTACAGCAGGATTATGGCACCAGCCTCCCCTTCGGTCCCCGAGAGGAAAGCCCCCCCTTCGGCCCCCGAGGGGGCTACAATAGTGTCAGCCCATGATGGCAGCGAAATCATCCGCATCGAAGACTATCTTGAACAGCTCTCTGCCAACAAGTCTATAGAAGCCCCCTCGGGGGCAGTAGGGGGGGCCACTGGGACGATCCTTTACCTCGTCATCGACCGTCTTTCTGCCGACGACTCGAAGGACACCATCGCCCGCCTCGTCGACTCTGCCGAGACGGCCTTCTATGAAGGTCAGGGTCAGATGCGCCTCATGGTCATGCCCTCAGGACTGACCTACGACTTCTCCACCCGCTTCGAGGCCGACGGCATCACGTTTGAAGAACCCACCGACCAGCTCTTCTCGTTCAACTCGCCCGTTGGTGCCTGCCCTGAGTGTCAGGGCTTCGGACGCATCATCGGCATCGATGAGCATCTCGTCATACCTGACACCAACCTCTCCGTCTACGACGGCTGCGTCGTCTGCTGGCACGGCGAGAAGATGGGCCAGTGGAAGGACTGGTTCATCCAGCATGCCGCCAAGGACGACTTCCCCATCTTTGAACCTTACTATAACCTCACCCAGCGACAGAAGGACCAGCTGTGGCACGGACTGCCCAGCGACCGCCATAAGAACATGCACGAAAAGCCATGCATCGATGCCTTCTTCCAGATGGTGAAGGAGAACCAATACAAGATACAGTATCGCGTCATGATGAGCCGCTATCGCGGCAAGACCGTCTGTCCCACCTGCCATGGCACCCGGCTGAAGCCAGAGGCCGACTACGTGAAGATTGGCGGCCGCAGCATCAGCGACCTTGTCGAGATGCCCATCACGCGCCTAGCCCAATGGTTCGAGCGGCTCGAGCTCGACGAGCACGACGCCGAGGTGGGCCGACGCCTGCTCACCGAGATTCGCTCACGGCTCACTTTCCTACTCGACGTAGGACTGGGCTACCTGACGCTCAACCGCATGAGCAACTCGCTCTCCGGCGGCGAGAGCCAGCGCATCAACCTCTGCACATCGCTCGGCTCCAGCCTGGTCGGCTCGCTCTACATCCTCGATGAGCCAAGCATCGGCCTGCACTCACGCGATACGGCCCGCCTCATCAAGGTGCTCAAGGAGCTGCAGGCGCTTGGCAACACCGTCGTCGTCGTAGAGCACGACGAGGAGATCATCCGCGCCGCCGACTATCTCGTCGACGTCGGGCCCGACGCCGGCCGACTCGGCGGCGAGATTGTCTATCAGGGACCTGTACCAACGGCCTCCCCTTCAGCCCCCGAGGGAGCTACTATAGACCCAGACACTCGCTCTTACACCATCCGCTACCTTCTCGGCCTCGACACTATTGAAGCCCCCTCGGGGGCCGTAGGGGGGGCTCTTTCCTCGACCCGCCGCCCCTGGAACCGATTCATCGAAGTGCGCGGTGCCCGCATGAACAACCTGAAAGGCATCGACGTCCGCTTCCCGCTCAACGTCATGACCGTCGTCACGGGCGTCTCCGGATCAGGCAAGTCAAGCCTCGTGAAGGGCATCCTCTATCCTGCGCTGAAGCGTCACCTGGGCGAAGTGATGGACGCACCGGGCGAATACAGCGGACTGGGCGGCGACATCGACGCCATACGCCACATCGAGTTCGTCGACCAGAACCCCATCGGCAAGTCGACCCGATCAAACCCCGCCACCTACGTCAAGGCCTACGACGCCATCCGCGACCTCTTCGCCGACCAGCCGTTGGCCCAGCAGATGGGCTTCACGTCGCAATACTTCTCATTCAATGCCGACGGCGGACGGTGCGACGAGTGCAAGGGTGCAGGCACCATCACCGTCGAGATGCAGTTCATGGCCGACCTCGTCCTGGAGTGCGAGGCCTGTCACGGCCATCGATTCAAGCACGACATCCTCGACGTCCGCTATAAGGGCAAGAACATCGACGACGTGCTCAACATGACCATCGAGGAGGCCCTTGACTTCTTTGAAGGACAGAAGACCATCGTCAGTCGCCTGCGCCCGCTGTACGACGTCGGACTGGGATATATCAAGCTCGGGCAGAGCTCGTCGACCCTCTCGGGCGGTGAGAACCAGCGCGTGAAGCTGGCCTACTTCATCGGACAGGAACGGCAGGAGCCCACGCTCTTCATCTTCGACGAGCCCACCACGGGTCTGCACTTCCACGACATCTCGCGGCTGATGCAGTCGATGAACGCCCTCATCGAGCGCGGTCACACCATATTAATTATTGAGCACAACATGGACGTCATCCGACAGGCCGACCACGTCATCGACCTGGGTCCTGACGGCGGCGACCGCGGCGGACAGCTCGTCGCATGCGGCACCCCCGAGGCTGTGGCCCAATGTGCCCAAAGCATCACCGGCCAATACCTGAAACAGAAGCTATGAACAGTGAACTATAAACTATGAACTGACATGAAAGACCTGAAACTGAAAATCCAGATTAAGGAGTGCCAGATGGACGAACTCACACAGGACGAGCAGTTCCTCATTGAGAAAGCCATCGAGTCGACCAACAACAGCTATGCCAAGTACTCCCACTTCCATGTCGGTGCGGCCCTGCAGCTTGAGAACGGACAGGTGCTGCCCGGCTGCAATCAGGAGAACGCAGCCTTCCCTGCCGGTCTCTGCGCTGAGCGGTCGGCCATCTTCGCCGCTGGCGCCCAATATCCGGGCGTGCCCGTCAAGACGTTGGCCATTGCCGCACGCGACACCAACGGCGAGCTGACCGAGGAGCCTGTCTCGCCCTGCGGCACCTGCCGTCAGGTCATGATCGAGACCGAGACTCGCTTCAGCCAGCCCATCCGCATCCTGCTCTACGGGCGCCGCCGCATCTATGTCATGGACGGCATCAAGAACCTCATGCCCCTCTCGTTCACGGAGTTCTGAGGTTCCCTCTCCCCCCCTGACAACCATAACAAAAACCAAATAAGAAATGAAACACCGAATGACCGTGTTGGGCGCAGCATTGCTGCTGTGCCTTGGCGTCCATGCCGGACGCATCCTGACCGACAGCCTCCATAGCAACGTGCTCGGCGAGTGGGTCAAGTTTAACGTCTATCTGCCCAGCGGATTCGACAAGAATCCTACGCAGCACTATCCCGTCGTCTACCTGCTCCACGGCTTCACCGACGATTACACGGCTTGGCGCGACAAAGGTCAGATGCAGACCGTCGCCGACGAGCTCATCGAGACCGGCGAGGCCTGTCCCATGGTCGTCATCATGCCCAATGCGGGCGGGCCCAGGACTTATGAGACCTGGAACGGCTACTTCAACATGCCTGGCTGGGCCTACGAGGACTTCTTCTTCCAGGAGCTCATGCCACAGGCCGAACAGAAATATCGCGCAGGCGGCGCAAAGGGACTTCGCGCTGTCATGGGCCTCTCGATGGGAGGCGGCGGCAGCACCGTCTACGGCCAGCGCCACACCGACCTGTTCTCGTCCGTCTATGCCATGAGCGCTTGGCTCGACGACAACGGAGGCCAGCGGCGCCAGGAGGGTGTCGACGACAAGGTCTATCTCGTCAAGCAGGCCGTCCGCCAGCACTCCGCCCTCGATTTCGTCCGTCAGGCCGACGAGGCCACCGTTGATCGGCTCCGTTCAGTCAAGTGGTTCATCGACTGCGGCGACGACGATTTCCTTTTCGACCTCAGCGTCGAGCTCCATAAGCTGATGCGCCAGAAGCGCATCAAGAGCGAGCTCCGCATTCGCAACGGACAGCACAACTGGGAGTACTGGCATCAGGCCATACGCATGGCCCTGCCCTTTGCTTCACGCAACTTCAGTAAGTAATAATTGATATAATCCTTATGACAACTAGACGACAATTCCTCAAAGAGATGAGCCTGGCCGCCGGAGCACTGGCGCTGGGCTCTGTCAGCGACGTCATCAATGCCGCTGAAAAGAAAGCCGCCCCGAAAGGCGACAAGGTGAAAGTGGCCTTCATCGGCATCGGCAACCGCGGCGAACAGGACGTCGACGACTTCGTGCGCACCGGCATGGTCGACGTCGTGGCCCTCTGCGACGTCGACATGGACGGACACCACACGCAGAAGGTGCGCAGCCTCTTTCCCCAGGCCAAGCGCTTCACCGACTTCCGCGAACTGTTCGAGAAGTACAGCTCGCACTTCGACGCCGTCGTGGCCGCCGTACCTGACCACATCCACTTCCCCATCGCCATGATGGCCCTCGACTATGGCAAGCACATCTATCTCGAGAAGCCCATGTGCCGCACGTTCCACGAGGCCGAACTGATGATGGAGAGCGCCCGCCGCCACCCGCAGGTGGTCACCCAGGTGGGCAACCAGGGCCACTCGGAGGCCAACTACTTCCAGTTCAAGGCATGGAAGGAGGCCGGCATCATCCGCGACGTCACCGCCGTCACGGCCCACATGAACAACAGCCGCCGATGGCACAAGTTCGATGCCGGCATCACCCGTTTCCCCACGGCCGACCCGATGCCGCAGGGCATGAACTGGGATGCATGGCTCGGCGCGGCGCAGTGGCACGACTACTCCGAGAAGTATCACCAGGGCGAATGGCGCTGCTGGTACGACTTCGGCATGGGCGCCCTGGGCGACTGGGGGGCTCATATTCTCGACACCGTCCACGAGTTCCTCGACCTGGGTCTGCCCTATGAGGTGACGATGAAGTATGCCAAGGGTCACAACGACTTCTTCTATCCCTTCTCGTCGACCATCCTCTTCCGCTTCGGCGCCCGTCAGGGCATGCCGCCCTGCGACATCACCTGGTACGACGGCATCGACAACCTGCCCCCGCTGCCCGACAACTACGGCCAGTCAGAGTATAACCCCGACATCCCCGCCACCAATCAGGGCAACACGCCCGTGGCCGAACTGAACCCCGGCAAGATCATCTACGGCGGCGACCTCACCTTCAAGGGCGGCAGCCACGGTAGCACCCTCTCCATCCTGCCCTCAGCCAAGGCCGAAGCCATCAAGTCGAAGCTGCCTGAAGTGCCCAAGAGCCCGTCGAACCACTTCGAGAACTTCCTGCTGGCCTGTCAGGGCCGCGAGAAGACGCGCTCGCCCTTCGAGATCAACGGAGTCCTGAGCCAGGTGTTCTGCCTCGGCGTCATCGCCCAGCGCCTCAACGCCCAGCTCTTCTTCGACCCGCGCACCAAGCAGTTCACCAACAACGCCTTCGCCAACGCCCTGCTCACCGGCATGCCCCCGCGCAAAGGATGGGAGGATTTCTATAAAATAAAATGATTATTATTTCGAAATAACGGAATAAAGAAATGCCGAAATATCGTTATAACGAAATAACGACATAACGAAAAAAAAAAGAAAGAAAAATGAAAAGAATCATCGCAATCATATCCTTCATGGCCGCCATCAGCCTGACCACCCATGCACAGCAGTGGGAACCGCTGTTCAACGGCAAGAACCTCAGCGGCTGGAAGCAGCTTGGCGGCAAAGCCAAATACCTCGTCAAGGAGGGCACCATCGTCGGACAGCCCGTCTTAGGACAGCCTAATTCCTTCCTCACCACGAAGAAAGCCTACGGCGACTTCATCCTCGAGTTCGAGTTCCGCGTCAGCGACGGCCTCAACTCCGGCGTACAGTTCCGCAGCGCGTCGACCAAGGACTATCAGAACGGGCGCGTCCATGGCTACCAGTTCGAGATCGACCCCAGCGACCGCGCCTGGACGGGCGGCATCTACGACGAGGCCGACCGCCTCTGGCTCTATCCCCTGACGAAGAATCCGCAGGCCCAGAAAGCCTTCCGCCACGACGAGTGGAACAAGGCGCGCATCGAGTGCTGCGGCAACATGATCCGCACCTACGTCAACGGACAGCCCTGTGCCCGCCTGTGGGACGACTACCGCCCCAGCGGGTTCATCGCCCTGCAGGTTCATCAGGTGGGCGCCAAGGCTGACGAGCAGAAGACGGTCAGCTGGCGCCAGCTGCGCATCTGCACTCAGGACGTCGCGCAGTATCTGCTGAAGCCCGACCGCGGCCACACCCCCGAGGTCAACCTCGTCGACAATACGCTCTCGCCCACCGAGGAGGCCCAGGGCTGGCGCCTGCTCTTCGACGGCCAGACCAGCAACGGATGGCGCGGCGCCAAGCTCGACGCCTTCCCCGAAAAGGGATGGACCGTCAGCGACGGCCAGCTGAAGGTGCATGCCAGCGACGGTGCCGAGAGCGCCAACGGCGGCGACATCGTCACCACGCGCACCTGGCGCAACTTCATCCTCAAGGTCGACTTTAAGATCACGGAGGGGGCCAACAGCGGCATCAAGTACTTCGTCGACCCCACCCTCAACAAGGGAGCCGGCTCGGCCATCGGCTGCGAGTTCCAGATCCTCGACGACCAGCGCCATCCCGACGCCAAACTCGGCGTCAAGGGCAACCGCAAACTCGGGGCCCTCTACGACCTCATCCCCGTCAGCGAGGACAAGCCGTTCGTCTTCGACAAGTTCAATACGGCCATGGTCATCGTCCGCGGCAACCACGTCGAACACTGGCTCAACGGCGAGAAGCTGCTCGAATATGAGCGCAACACGCAGCAGTGGGACGCCCTCGTGGCCTACAGCAAATATCGCGACTGGCCCAACTTCGGCAACCAGGCTGAGGGCTACATCCTCCTGCAGGACCACGGCGACGCCGTCAGCTTCAAGAACATCAAGATTCTCGAGTTGCCCGACCAGATGCCCGACCAGCGCCATGATGGCCGTCAGGGCCGTCGCGGCGGCCGTCGATAGCAGTTTTATAAAGCCTATCGCTTACGGTTCAGATATTGGCTCGGCGATTCGCCGAAATGCTTCTTGAACATCCGCGTGAAATGCTGCGGATACTCAAACCCTAATTGCTCAGCGGCGGCCGTGACACCCACACCGCCGATGAGCATTTTTTGAGCCTGTTGCATGACAAAGCGGCGAATGATGTTGCTGGCCGTGTCGCCCGTCATCTGGCGGATCAGGTCGCCGAAGTAGTTGGGCGACAGGAACAGCTCCTGCGCACAATACTTCACCGTTGGGAGCCCGTGTGTGCGCTGCAGGCCGTCAGCATAATAGCGCTTGAGCAGGTTCTCGAAGCGGGTGAGCAGGTCGCTCGACGCCTGCGTCTGCAATGAGAGCTGACGCGTGTAGTATCTCGAAATATATTCCAGTATCAGCTGAAGGTAAGACACGACGACATGCGGCGTATGGTCGTCGGCCGACCCCATGAGCTCCTGACGAATGGCCTCCATCTGGCTGACAATGGTCTGCCGCTGTTCGGCGGTCATCAGCAGGGCCTCGTTGGTGTTGTATGAGAAGAAGGTGTAAGCCGACATCCGCCGCTCCAGGTCCGTCGCGTGAAGGAGTTCCGGGTCGAAGAGCAGCGCCCATCCTTTGGTCTGAATCTCCTCCCCCGTATCGGCCTTGCCGCCAATCTGCCCTGGCGCCACGCACATCAGGGCGTGGCGGTGGAGGTCGTAGGTGGTGAGTCCGTAGGTCAGGTCCTCCAGTGTCTCGTCGCCGATGAAGATGGCAAACACGTCATAGTTGTTGAGCGAGTGGCGGCAGTGCTCCAGCTCGTCGTAGTGAATGACAGAGACGAGCGGATGCAGCACGGGCGCTCCGATATATCGGGCATAGTCGTTGACGCTGTGCACTTTCAAGATCGTGGCCTTCGCCCGCCCCGGGCTCTGCTGGCCTGCCCGCTGTCGTTCATTCTCTGCAGCGCTGATGCCAGCCTCATGATCTTCTCTCTTTATCTCATTTTTCTTCATCGCGACTGCAAAGATACACTATTTTTGTCATTTCCGTGTATCCGGGCCAACAATAGTTCGCCCCGAAGTCGCATTTTTCATCTTTGTTCGTTGTATAACAGCCGCTCCGCATTCTCGCGAAGGATCATCTCGCGGAAGGGCGCGAGGTCAGGCTCTGACGCCAGATAGTCCTTCATGCGCTGCAGGCTCTGCGTGAGCACCTGCGGCGCCACGTAGGGATAGTCGGAGCCGTAGAGCAGATGGTCGGGCGAGGTGATGGTGAGCAGCATGCGGATGGCTTCAGGCGAATGAGCGCCAGCGAGGTCGTAGTAGAGGTCAGCAATAATAATTTATTCACTCTTAACTTTTCACTCATCACTCTTCACTCTTCACTCTTCACTCATCACTCCATCGAATGTTCCCATCCGCCGCGCGTGTCGATGCCAGTGGCGTCGGCCAGCTGCTCCAGCCGCGCCACCTCCTCAGCCGTCAACACGATCTTGGCGGCCTCGGCAGCCTCGACGACGTGGCGCTCCTTCGTGGCGCCGATGATGGGCATCGTGCCCTTGGCGATGGCCCAGGCGATGCCGATCTGCGAGCACGAGGCCCCATACTTCTGGCCGATGGCCGTCATCTCGCCCGTCAGGGCCTCCAGCTGCGGCAGCACGGGGTTGTACTTCTTGCCGCGGTCGCTCTCTGCGGGCAGCGGGTTCTCCTTATTTATTTACCTGAGAGGGCGCCCTGCTCCAGCACCATGTAGGCCCAGAACTCGATGCCGTTCTCCTTGCAATAGTCGAGCACCCCACCCTTCTCCGACGAGCGATAGAGCAGCGAGAAGTGGTTCTGCACGGCCGTCACCTTGAAGCCGGCCTCGCCCAGGATCTCGTTGGCGCGGCGGATCTCGGCGATGTTGTGGTTCGACACGCCCACGCGCTTCACCTTGCCCGACTTCAGCAGGGGTATCAGCCCAGGCGTCCAGCGCTCCACGTCCATCGGGTTGTGGATCCAGTAGACGTCGATATAGTCGCAGCCCATGCGCTCGATCGACGCGTCGGCCATCTTCTCGACGGAGTTTTCGAACACCTCAGCTATCTGCGGCGTGAACTTCGTGGATATCTCCACGTCCGTGCGACGATAGTCCTTGGCCAGCTGTCCCAGTATGCGCTCCGATTCGCCCATGCCGTAGGCCGTGGCCGTGTCCCAGAGCGTCAGTCCTGCCTTCATCGCCGCGTCGAACACAGGCTTCAGGTTGTCCACGTCGGTCTTACTCCCAAACACGGTGTCGCCACCGAATGCGCCTGCGCCCCAAGCCCAGGTGCCTAATGCAATCTTTGCCATAATTATTTCTGTTTTAATTGTTTTGACGGTGCAAAGTTACGCAGAATTCTCCGTCCTGCCGTTAATCAAAATACTGATTCTTCAACCATATTTACGGATAATGCACGGAACAAGTGCAGCGCGGCCTCAGACATTCGCCAGCCTATAGGTCCCAATGACCATTTCAAGGGGCACGGAAAACTAAAATCACAGTGTGACGAATTAAAATCTCAGTGTGATTTTAATAAATCTCAGTGTGACGAAATAAAATCACACTGAGATTTTTGTTTTATCCGATATTTTTCGTACCTTTGTATGCGATTCTATTAACCTTTAAAGACAAGAGGAGGAAAGATAATGGCAAAGTATATCAAACAGGAGATGACCGACCTGCACGGCAAGGGCACGACACAGGCCTACTACCGCATGCAGATCTACCGCAACATGGGGTTCGACGAGTTCGTCGAGCGGTGCACCCGCCACGGCGGCATGCAGCGCAGCGCCGTCGTCGGCGTGCTGACCCACGTGTGTCATGAGCTGGCCCTGCAGATGGCCGACGGCTACAGCGTCACCATCGACGGGCTGGGCACGTTCAAGCCCCGACTGGGCGTCCGCCCCGACAAGGAGCAGGACGCCTTCGAGGCGGGCGAGTCGCAGCGCAACGTCGTCAGCATCGGCGTCAGCGGCGTGAGCTACAGGGCCGACAAGGAACTGATAGCCGAGACTGACGGCTACTGCTCGCTGGAGCGTGGCGAGGCCAGCCGGCTGAGGCGCTCGAAGTATGCGCCCGAGGAGCGCATCCGCCTGGCCAAGGACTACCTGAGGGAGCACGCGCTGATGCGCACGGCCGACTATGCGGCCCTGACCGGCCTGTCGCTCACGACGGCCACGCGCGAGCTGCGCCGTCTGAGCCTCGACCCATCGACGGGCATCGTCGCCCAGGGACGCCGCAGCGCCAAGGTCTATCTGCTCAGCGAATAAGAAGAAACGACCTTCGCACGTGAATATTTTTCCCAAAGAGAGCGGCTTTTTCATAATTTATGCTTATCTTTGCCCTGTCAATAATCTTTCAGGAAACTGAACAACTTATTAACAGGAACAGAAGAAATGAAGCGAACAAGCATCATCTGCGCACTGCTGAGCCTCGCGCTGGCCGCCTTTGCCGCAAAGACGGAGACGATCACGTCGCTTGACGGGAACATCAAGATGACGGTGACGGCAGGCAAGCAGCTCACGCTGAGCGTCTCACGCGGCGAGGAGCTCATCCTGAAGGACTGCCCCTAAGCCTCGAGGTCGCCACCCCGTCAGGGGAACGGACGGGGGACGCCCAGTGGTCGATCGTCAGTCGTCGACGCACGCGGATCGACGAGGTCGTCCGGCCCGTCGTGCCCCTGAAGCAGGCCGAGCTACGCAATCGGGCCAACCAGCTCACCATGACCTTCCGTGGCGGCATCCGCCTCGACCTGCGTGCCTACGACAACGGCATGGCTTATCGCTTCGCCATCGATATTGAAAAAGGGAAAAGGAAGACTGATAACTCTGCTGCGCAGAATAATCTTCAATCTTCCATTATCAATCCTCAATCTTCAATCTCGGGATTTATCCCAATTTGTATTCTCCCGTGCGGATGGCGGCGATGACGCCACCGTCGATGAGCAGGTCGGTGCCTGTGATGAAGCGGGCATGTTCGCCCAGCAGGAAGGCGGCCGCTTCGGCTATCTCGTCGCTCGTCCCTGTGCGCTGGGCAGCAGAGGCGTCAATCATGCGCTGGTAGCCCTCGCCGTTGGCACGGAACTCGTCGTAGGCCAGCGGGGTGACGACGACGCCCGGCGAGATGGTGTTGATGCGGGCACGCCGCTTGCGCCACGAGGTGGCTGCGGCACGCTGCGCCTGCAAGTGGTTCATGCGCTTGGCTATCATATAGGCCAGGCCGGAGTTCTGCATGGCTACGTCCTGGATGAACTTCACGTCCTTCAGCCCCTCGGTGGGCGTGGTAACCAGCTGGAGCTCGATGTCGTTGGGGATGGGATACATATAGGCGGCCTGACTCGAGATGATGAGTCCTGCCCCACCCTCGGCCATCACCTCGCCAAAGGCATCGACGGCATAGCCCGTGCCCACCATGTCGAGGTCGACGATATGGGCGGGATTGGCCTGATTGGGCGATGCGCCGGCCGTGTCGATGAAGTACATCACGGGGCCCAGCGTGGAGGCCTTACGCGCGAAGGCCTCCACGCTCTCTTTCTGCAGGGCGTTCACCCGGATCGTCTCCACATCGTAGCCACAGCGACGGAAGTCCTCGCCGACGCGCTCCAGTGCCTGCTCGCTGATGTCGCCCAGCAGGATTTTCTTGCCGGCGCCGATGCGGCGCACGATGGCTGTTCCCATGCTCCCGGCACCCAGAAGTGCCACAACTGCTTTCTGTTCGTTTCTGTCGAATATCATAATCTGTTCTCCTTTCTCGCTTAGCCGTATGTTTCTATGAGATACTTCACGAATTGCGGATCGCCGAAATTCCGGGTGCCGGCGTCGTGCTGGTTCATGTGGGCAATCTGGGCCATGTCTTCATCACTCAGCGTGAAGTCGAAGATGTCGATGTTCTGCGCCATGCGCTCCTTATGACTCGACTTAGGAATCGCCACGATGCCGCGCAGGGTGAGCCAACGGAGGGCCACCTGGGCGGCGGTCATCTGATATTTTGCGCCGATAGCCATCAGCAGGTTGCTCTTGACGATGCTGTCCGTGCCCTGTCCGCCGAGAGGATACCAGGCCATCATCTTCGTGTCGAACTCGTCGAGAATCGGCTCGATGCCTTTCTGCTGTGAGAGCGTGTTGCACTCCAGCTGGTTCACCATCGGCTTCAGCTCTGCATAGTGGGCGAAGTCGAAGAAGCGGCCAGCCTGGAAGTTGCTCACGCCGATGGCGCGCACCTTGCCTGCACGATAGGCCTTCTCCATGGCCCGCCACGTGCCGAAGACGTCGCCGTAGGCCTGATGGATGAGCAGCAGGTCGACGTAGTCCGTCTGCAACTTGCGCAGGCTCTCGTCGATGCTCTTGGCAGCCTTCTCCTCACCATTATTCGATATCCACACTTTCGTCACGAGGAACAGGTCGTCGCGTCTGATGCCGCTCTTGCGCCAGGCATGGCCCACGCCCTCCTCGTTCTGATAGGCCTGGGCCGTGTCTATCAACCGATAGCCCACGCTCAAGGCATCCGTCACGCAACGTTCACACTCGTCTGGGCCGACCAGAAATACGCCGTAGCCCAAGGTCGGCATCTCTACGCCATTATATAACTTGATGTATTCCATAAATAAAAAAACTATGAATTATAAACTTGAACTTTAAAGCCCTTTCAGCCATGCCTCTACCTTGGCCTTCTCCGTACGCACCTCGTGGCCATAGATGCTGAAGCCTTTCTGGACGTTGGCACCAGGGAAGGCGTCCTTCACGTCCTCCACGCAGTTGGCCAGACCGGAGCCCTCATGAGTGGTGAAAGGAATGACGGTCTTGCACTTCAGGTCGCCAGCATGCTTCTTGAAGAAGGTGAACATCACTTGCGGATAAGAGCCCCACCAGACGGGACCGCCGATGAACACCGTGTCGTAGGGGGCCAGGTCCACGTCGCCCTCATACTCAGGCAGTTCGCCGTTCTTCGCCTCCTCCTTGGCCAACTTGATGAGGGGGTTGTAGGCCATGCCGTCGTACTTGTGGGTGACGATTTCGAACTGCACGGCCCCCGTGAGCTCCGTGATGTAGTCGGCCACGATCTTCGTGTTGCCGACCTCGATGTTGCCTACTGCGTAGTTGTCTCCCGCATGCGAGAAGAACACTACGATTGACTTTCCGTTTTTATTCATGACTTTTTCCTGTTTTGCGCCGCCATTGCATGCGGTCGAGACGAGCAATGCCATGGCAACAGCGATGATACTTTTGATTTTCATAACCGTTTGTCGTTTGAGTTTCACGCTGCAAAGTTACGATAATTATCCCATACGCCGGTTTCACAAATTACGCCACAATTTTCACTTTTTACGCAAAACATTCTTTTGAATAAAAATAAATGTGTATTTTTGCAGCCATGAAGACCGATTTTCATTATTCCACAGACTTCTACGGGATGAATGCCCGTGAGCTGGGCCACACCTGCATGCACCTGCTCTGTCTGGAGAGTGAGGGCAGCTTCGTGTTCAATGAGCACTGCTATCACATTACCAAGAACGACCTGGTGGTGATCCCGATGCCCGACCGCGTCAGCAACCTTGCGGCACATGACGACCTGCAGGTGGAGTGGTTCGCTGCCGACTATAAGTTCCTGCAGAACCTGTTGCCGTCGAACAATTACAGCATCGGAGGCAGCATCTCGCTCTATCGCAATCCGGTCGTCAGGCTGACGGACGAACAGGCCCGCCACCTGCAGGACGACTTCCACCGGCTGCGCGCCCGCATGGACGACGGCCACGCCCGGTTCTATCGCGAACTGATGGGCAGCCTATGCCTGACGATGATGTACGACATCTTCGAGGCCCATGCCCAGCGTGAAGCCACCGACGCACACTCCGACCGCACGGCCTACATCGTGAAGGCACTGATGACACTGCTCTCCACCGGCATCAGCCGGACGGAGCGCGAGGTGAATTACTATGCAGAGCGGCTGAACGTGTCGCCGAAATACCTCTCGGCCACCATCAAGCGCGTGACGGGCCATAGCGTCACCTCGTATATCGACCGTCACACCGTCCCGATCTTGAAGGAATACCTGAACGACGAACGCCTGTCGCTCACCCAGATAGCCGAGCTGATGAACTTCACCTCATTGAGCTACTTCAGCCGCTACTGCACGAAGCACCTGGGCCAGTCGCCCAGCGAATATCGCCTGAGCCTTCAGCCGAAATAAGGTGAGACAGAAGAAGGAGTATCGCGAGGCGGCCGAGGCCTGATGGAGTTTTTCAAGTCGAAAATGCGCTATCTATTCAGCCGGCGGCTCATCTTTCAACCAGTTTAACGCCATTGCTGATGACAGCATAACGGGCGTTAACGGTCATACCCTGATATCGCATCTTGGTCTTGACGGGTGAGGAGAAGACGTAGTCGGTGCGGCCGCCACGCAGACGGACGCAGATGCCCACCACGGAGGCTTCGCGACTCTCAGGGCGGAAGAAGCTGACGTGCTCCACCTCCGCAGGACCATCGGCGTCACTCGGCTCAAAGATGGCCACAAAGGGTTTCTCCCACGCATCGCCCTGCTGGCGGGCTACGTAGGTGAGCACAGGCTGCTCGTCGACCTTGTAGGGCATGTAGTCGCCCAGCCGCTCATACTCCCTGTTGACGGGTGCGAGGGCCCGGAATATCTTGCGCTCTGCCTGGCCCTGCATCCACATGGTCATGGTGGTCTGCTGCGGACTGTCGATGACAAAGCGGGCCATGATGTCGTCACTGGTGGAAGTGCTCAGCTTGTCGTGCAGATACGAGTAGGCATAGAGATGTCCGCCCGCAAAGGCCAGTTCGTCGGTGGGCTGCAGACACGGGCGGCGTCGCGGGCGATGCCCAGTACGCGGCGGTTCTGTGCGTCGATGTTGCCACCCGTCTTCGAGGGGTGTGTCTTCTCTTTCGCTCCTGTCAGCTTGTTCACGTAGGTCACGCTGCCTGCGTTGTCATCGTCATAGGGCACAACGTCCTCCAGCTTAGGCAACTGATAGCTCGAGGCCGTGTCGCGCAGTCCGTTGAACTTCACCGTCGGCTTGGGGGCCCGCTCGCCGCCCGGATGGTCGAAGGCCTCGCCGTTGACGAAGACATCAGTGGCGTGGGTGCTCCAGTACATCTGCAGGCGCGACAGCAGCCAGTCTGGCTGACAGCTCACGCTGTCAAGCCAGACGCTGATGCGCTGTCGGAGACGGTCCGTGTCCTGTGTGGCCTGTGCGTCGGCAGAAATAGCCACGAGGACCGCCATAACCATGAAGACAATCTTTTTACGCATATATTGATATAGTTCTAAGCTTGAGATTCGCGCAAAGTTACATTTAAATAAACGAACAGCCAAAAAGCCGTCCGTTTTTACGTTTTTTTTATCTTTGCATCCTTATCCCGTTGACATCCCGGCGAGTCCCGATATCAGTTGTCCCGCCCCACCCGGCCGCTGCATTTTGCAGGGTCCGACGGCATCTGCGTCAAGCCCTTCTACGACCTCCATCACCACCGCCATGTCGTCTATTTCCGTGTGAGATGATGGCGAGGACAAACGTCCGACGCGCCGTCACAAAACGAAATAAAAAACAGGAGGAAACAATGATGTTTCTTCCTGTTTTTTGCTTATTGTGGTTTTATTAAAACACGCGTGAGCGTATCACTGCCCCTTTAGGAAATAGGGCGACCGGGCTTTTTTAGCGGACAATCTTGCTTGCCTGCTGACCCTCGCGGACAATGTAAAGTCCATGACCGTGAGTCCCGCTGACCTGACGGCCGCCAAGGTTATAGATCCGTTTCCCAGCGACAGCATCAGGCATGACGTTCCGGATTCCGGAGGAGATGGCCACAGAGGCCGTAGCGAACTTGCTGGCCGTGCGGTCACTCTTGATGGCTTGGACACCCACTTCATAGTCGCCGTCGGGCACATTCATGGTGTAGCTCATCTCGTCGTACGCCTCCGAGCGCAGGGCCACGTTCAGATTGTTCACCGTGCGCAGGACGCCCGTCTCGAGGTCGGCGGGAATGAGCATCGAGGTCCATCCCGTCTGCTTGTTGCGCACATAGAGGTTATAGCCATATTCAGGTGCCTGTCCGGCCCAGCTGACCATCAGCCGGCCGTCTTCAGTCTGCTGGGCCTTGACGTCGGTGGGCTCAAGTGCAGGTTCAACCTCCTCGTCGGTGAGCACGTTCAGCCAGATGTCGAAAGCAAACCAGCGGTCGCCGCAGACATCGAGCATGCCGTCGCCGTTGACGTCGCCAATGGTGAGGTGACCGGCATTGAGGTCACCGAAGTCCGTATCGAGTGTGAAGGACCCGTCGGTGTTCTGTGTGAACATGCGGCAGCCCCAGCCCCGGTCGTCGACGTTGGTCCATCCCCACGAGAGGATGTCGACCAGCCCGTCGTTGTTGATGTCGGCCAGCTCTATGTAGGAATCAGAAGCACCGCAGAGGCCGTTGCCGCCCTCAACAGAGCTGCGGGTGAAGTGGAACTCGCCGTCGCCGGTGTTGAAATAGACATCGCCGACCTTGGGCATGTCGCCGTTCTGGGTGCCGAAGCAGATGATGTCGAGCCAGCCGTCGTTGTTCATGTCGGCAAAATTGACGTCGCTCTCATAGACGGCCACGGGGTCCTCACGTCCGTCATTGATGCGGCCGCGCATGTCGACCTCCTCAAAGGTCCCGTCCTGAAGGTTGCGGTAGACGGTGAAGGTCAGTCCGTCGTCGCAGTAGCCGTTGACGACGATGTCGAGCCAGCCGTCGCCGTCGAGGTCGCCGAAGTTGGCAGCGCCGTGGCTGGTGGGACGGGCCGCCATCGTGGGCACCTGCAAGGGCACCTCCTGGTCGAGCGTCGACTCGTCAATCTCGAAGACCCCGGCAGGCTGCGGGTTTACCTCGAAGGGCAGAGGCTTGAAGACGCGCATCTCGGTGAACGTGCCGTCGCCGTTGTTGCGGTAGAGCCCCACGTGGCGCTGACCTTTCTCCTCGTCTTCGTCGCGCCACTTCTTATAGCATTGGATGAGCACGTCGGTCAGTCCGTCGTGGTCGTAGTCGCCGAAAGCCACGTTCGAGTTGGCGTATGCGCCGAGCGAATACGCCTCGTTGTTGCCGAAGGGGAACTGAGTCGGCTGCAGTTCGAAGACGCCCTCCTGGTTTTGAATCTGCAGGGCATGGTAGCCCTCGAGGAAGTTGGGGTCGATGTTGCTGTAGTTCCACCCCCACTCGTTGCGACCGGTGACGACGACATCGAGCCGACCGTCGTTGTTGGCATCGAAGAAGTAGTAGCCGCCGTAGGTCGTAGGCAGCAATCCGCGAGCCTCGGTGCTCAGGCGCGTGCCCTCGCCCCAGTGATGCCACGAACTGGCCACCTCGCGGGTGTACTGGCCTCCACCGTTGTTGAGGAAGATGTTGGCCGTGCAAGCCCAGCTGAGCGAGAAGAAGTTGCCCGGAGCGTCGCTCCATTCCACGGCCCACTTGTTGTGGCCGGTCATGATGTCGTTGCCGTTCTCATCCTGAACGCGGTTGCCATCGGCGTCGACTTCAAAAGTGACGTCGCCGTTGACGGGGCTGTCGGGACGATACTGACCACCGTAGACCAGGTCGAGGCGTCCGTCGCCATTGACGTCTGCCCAACTGACAATACCGCGATGCAGGGGCATGAAGAGTTCTTCATTCTCCGTCTGTTCCAGTTTTTGGAAGGTCTGTGCGCTGGCCGTCATGCCGGCTCCGAGAGCCAGTGTGACGAGCAATGATTTCGTAAAAGTTTTCATACGCTTATTCTTTTTTTGTAAGTTAATATCCTTATTTCGTGATTCTTGCCAGCAAAGTTAAGCTAAAAAAAGCACATTCCCCACACTCTTTTGTTGGAAAGAATGAAAGGAATGTGCCTTTTTTAGGCCTGCCGCACGATGTTTGCGACATTTGTGCTATTTTTCAGCAAATCCGTTGAAGCGGTGCTATGGAAGAACGGCTGGACCCTCAGCTTAGGGGGCGAAGCTGCGACGCAGCTATTGGCGTCTCACAACCTTCACCCCATTACGAATGACGATGCCGTCGTAATGTTCATTCACGCATTGTCCATTGAGATTATAGGTCGTCGCGCTGTCCGTCCTGAAGTCGAACACCGGAGAGGCTACTCCCGAGATCAGCTGGTCAATCCCTTGCAGCCATTTCGTCAGATTCTGTACCATCTGATAATGATAGCTGAATAAGGAGAAACCGAAGCCATGACCGCCAGAAGGAAACGACTTGACTGTGACGGGCACACCGGCATTGGTGAGGGCCGTCTGGTAAAGGGTGCTGTTGACAGGCTTCACGGTGCTGTCGTCCTCTGCCCAGCAGATATAGGCGGGAGGTGTCGCAGAAGTGACCTGCTGCTCGCTGCTGTAGAGCGTCACGAGTTCATCCGAGGGGTTCTTGCCCAGGAGGTTTTCCCTAGAGCCCGCGTGCGTATAACGGCTGTCCATCGTAATGACGGGATAGAAGAGAATCTGGAAGGCAGGTCGCCCGGAGCGGGTAAGATGAGTGGCGATGGTGCTAGCCAAATGTCCGCCAGCACTGAAGCCCATCACGCCCGTCTGCTCAGGAGCGATGCGCAAGTTGCCGGCATGGTCACGCAGGTATAGAAGGGCAGCCTTGCCATCAGCAAGGGGGACCTCGGGATTGCCGTTAGGCAGGTTGTAGCGTAAGACTGCTGCCGTAAAGCCGAGGTTGTTGAAGAAGGGAGCCCAGTCAGCCCCTTCGTAGCTGCCTGCGACATAGGCATAGCCCCCGCCCGGGATAATGACGACAGCCTTCCCGTTAGCCTTCTCAGCCGGAGCACGATACAAGGACAGCACGGCTCCTGTGGACAACTGGACGTTCTCTTCCTCCGCGACGCCCACCTCGCTGACAGAGAAGATGCTGCCCACATCGTTCACGTCGCCCCAGAATCCCAAACGTCCGCCGGCTCCTCCGTACTCGTTGATGTAGGGCCGGGCTCCGTCAGTGGCCAACAGGAAGCCCTTGTCGCTCTCAACGATGCGCCATTTGAAGACGCCATCAGCAAGGATCGCGACGTCGTTGCGCTCTTCTTCGCTGTAGACCTTGGTGAGCGTCTTGCTGAGATCAGATCGGCAACGGACGACGATGCCCTCGTAGGGGTTGCCCTGGAAGGCCCATTGATATTCGGGTGAGAGGAGGTCGTCTTTCGTGGCTGCTACGTTACACCAGTAGCCTTCAGCAGCATTGACGAAGTCAGCGCCCTGCCGAAGAGCGAGGTTATACAAATGGGCATCCTCCAGGGTTGAAGAGAGCTCAAAGGGGAGCGTCCATGATGCCAGGACGTCGACGAGGTTCTCCTGTCCCCTTGCCAAGGTGACAGGTTGCCTGACGGTGTATTCAGTGTAGGCTTTTCGGCTGAAGTGTTCGGGTAGTCCGTCGACGACGTCGCCTTCACGGCCCGTCCCTCTCAGTTCTTCCATCACTTTCCCCTCTGCGTCGACGATACGATAGACGACACTGACCTGCTTGGCGAAGTAGTCGTCCATGACGGCCTGGGCGGCAGCAGGATCGAAGTCGCCGTCCAACTCGATGAGGGCTGTCTGATTACAGGCGTCATGCTGTCTGTAGGTGTTGGCGCAGACGCCAGTCTGAGTGCTGGCGACGCTGTTCAGGACATAGCCGTCCATCGTCAGGTAATATGGATAGGCATTTGGCGAGCCCGTATAGCTGACCTTGACGGGCAGGAGAGTGTCATTCGAACAGACGACATTACACCAGCCGTTGGCGTAGGCCACAGGGTCGCGGTGCATAAACGCCTTATCGCCGATGCTGTAAAGATAGAGCTGGCCGTCGTGACTGACGAAGGCGAATTCCCCTGGGGTGGCTCCGTTGTCCTTCTTGACAGTGCTGGTCAGTTTGCCGTCCTTTGTGCCCAGTTCGCCATGAGGCGTCCTTATGGCATACTTTTTGTCGGGCTTCGGACTGAAAAGGCCACATTCCGGCAATGGATTCTTCACTTCGATACTGTCGGCTTCCATCAACTGCAGGAGGCTTTTTGCCCATATCTCAGCCAGGCGCCTGGCTCCGTTCACGTTGGGATGGAGATAGAAGTAGCCGGCGTTTCCGCTCTCACTGGTGTAGAGCGCATAGTTGTCTTCGAAGAATTCCCAAACATCCCTATTGCCGCTGTAGACCTGTCCGTAGTCCCCGGCGATGGCATCAAGAATCGGATAGTAGCTGTGCAGGCGGTCGAGGCCTTCCTGCATGTACCTAGCCCCGTTGTATGTATTAGGACTGTACCAGATGGGGTAATTGAGCAGAATCCGGCAATCGGGGACTGCCGTGATGAGGCGGTCAATGATAGCCCTGATGTTACCACCATAAGCTTCAGGCGAAACGGGAGCGCCCTCAGTACCGGAAATGGCACTGTCGTTCGTGCCGAGCATGATTGAAATATAGACTGGCCCGCCATTCTGCTTCCTGAAAGCCTTGGCACTCGCCAGCACCCGCGTGAGATCGTCGCTGCCGGGCAGATAGCCCCAGGTGGTGATGCCCGAATGTCCGCCGTTATAGAGGTTCGTGGTCACTTCCGTCGCTTTTTCTATAAGCGAGCGGCAAACGGCTGGGGGCGCTTGTGAAGGAGCATTGGGGAGGGTGGCGCCTGCCGTGATGCTATTACCAATGAAGACTATATTGATGTTTTCCTTAGGATCTTTTATCTCTGATTCGCCCTCATAGGCTTCATAGATCTGAAACCTGCCCAAAGAGAGCAGCAAGCCCCCTGCCGACTGGCGGCGATTGGCATAGGTTTTCTTCACGATGAACTTCACATAAGCATAATCGGCGCCAAGGTCGATGTGGGGCGATGTATAACGCTCCGGCGTGAATGAGGTGAAATCCTCCTCCATCCCCGTTAGCGTCGTGATTTCCGTCCATTCGTCAGGCTTGTTGGCTGCCTGGATGACAACTTCTGTAGGCGTGTCGTAAGTCGCATCCCAAGCTGAGCCTATCATGGAAAAGATCAGGTGCCGCTCTGCCTTTGGCAGATGGAACTGCAGGAAGGGGTCCTCACTGGCAGTGATCATGTCGGGTCCGCTCCACGCTGTGTGGTAGATGAACTGGTTAGTGCCCACTCCCTCACTCTCTGGAAGAATGAGATTGGCAACAGTAAAACGGCTGTCTTGAGGAGGCGTAGCCGTAATTTGCGACGCATTTGTAATCAGGGGAGTCCCCGCCATCCACGCCTTTTGCTGTGCCATCGCCACGCCACACGACAGGCAAAGCATCAACTGTACTATTGCTTTTTTCATACCATAATACATTAAATCAATATATTATAAGAGAGACGCACACAGGTAGAGCGGACCCGCTTATGGTTATCTCAGGATCTTCTTCCCGTTGACAATGCTTACGCCCTTCTGGAGCTTCAGTTGACGGCCGGCGAGGTCATAAGCCTTGCCTGCTGTTCTCTTGTTGATGTCGACATTGCTGATACCGGTGGTCACATCGCTGACGACGGTGAAGGGGCTGGGGGCGAAGACGCCGTCAATGGCCTGCACGCCGATGGTAATGTCCTCAGTAGCCACGTCCTCCGGCACGTTCACCTCGTAGGAAGTAGCCATGACGAGGGTCTGCATGTCCTGTACGACCTTCAGCTTTCCGGTCTCTGTCAGTGCAGGAACGATCATGCGCTCCACGTCGCCATACTTCACGAAGACGTTGTAGAGAAGCGATTTCTGCGGAGTCTTGTCGTCGGTAGCTGCATCCCATGTGATGGTGATGACGTTGCCTGAGCGCTCAGCCACGACATTGGCGGGCGCCGACGGAGCCTCGTTGAGTCCGCCATTGCCGTCGCTGCCCGTGCGGCCTGGGATGATGCCCACATGGGCATTGTCGCCTTCTTTATAGCAGATGGCCTGGTCGAGCATGTTGCGGCCATAGACGTCGCCGAAGGAGTAGCCGCCGCCCGACTTGTCGCCCGACTGCTTGTTGTTGCTCCATCCATACTCCTGGAAGGTGCCGTCGCCATTGCCGAGGTTGAGAATCATGTTGGTGCCCCAGTTCCATAACAAATCGACGTTGCCGTCGTTGTTGACGTCGAAGGCATTGGCAATGTTGTAGTCCACCCAGTCGAAGGTGCCGATGGGGTTCTCCTTCACCTCGAACGTGAAGTCGCCCTTGTTGAGCAGCAGGTCGTTGGGCCAGGCACCTTTGCTGTCGCTATAGCCCATGATGAACACGTCGGGAAGACCGTCATTGTTGAAGTCGGCAACCGCGATGCCGCCGCCACGCTGGTGGTGAACACCCTCGGGCGTCTTGTTCTCGAATTCTCCATCGCCGAGACCTTTGTAGAAGTTCACATGCTTGCCATTGCCATTCCATCCCAATGCGACGATGTCGAGACAGCCGTCAGCGTCGAGGTCGGCCAGCTTGGCATCACCGTCACGATAGGCTTCCTCGAGTTGCACCTTCTTAGTGAACGAGCCGTCGCCATTGCCCAGATAGACGGAGAGCTGGTCTGTATAGTTCATGCACACGAAGTCGACGAAGCCGTCGCGGTTGATGTCGCCGAACGAGATGCCGCGGACGTAACCGCCCATCCTGTCATTTCCGTCCCAATTGCCATTGTTGGGAATGAAGCCGGCCTGGCGATCGACGATATTGAAGGGAGCCTTGCCCACCTCGCTGAACTTATAGTCAGCGTCGGCACCGCCATTGCGATAGAGCAATGCAAAGTGATCGCTGTCGAGTTCGCGCATGTCATAGTCGCGCTTTGCCAGCATCAGCAGGTCGAGGTTACCGTCGTTGTCGAAGTCGATCCAACGATAGTAGTTGTGGGTGCCAAGGGGGAGACCGTAGGTGTCGGTCGTCAGCGACCAGAAGTCAGTCTTGCCGTCGAGACACACGGGGTCGCCGTCCCAGCCGTTGAAGCCGATGACGTAGGCCGAGTTGTTCCAGTCGTAGTGCCAACCCCAGTCCCAGGTCCACTGCTTTTCGCCGTCAATGTCCTTCTCCTGGTAATACCAGTCCCAGTCGCCGTCGTTCTGTCCGCCGTAGACCATCTCCAGCTTGCCGTCGTTGTTGAAGTCGGCCAGTGTGGGGGCCGTGCGCACCTTGACCACAATGGTGTGGTCTGTCTGAGTGCCCTGATGCTTGATGTTGTCCGGGTTGTAAAAAGTCCACGAGGGACTCTGTGCCATAGCACCTGCTGCCCAGCCCATGGCAAGGGTCAGCATCATCAGTTTAGTAATTTTTTTCATAAGAGTAATTGTTAATTTGGTAATAAAAAGAATTAAAAGAAAGATTATTGCTGTAGGATTTGCCGGAGCTTCTGCTCGAGCCAGAGCCTTGCGGCGGCGGCATCGCTGTATTTGCGGCTGATGAGCTCGGCCATCAGGGCAGGATGGTCATGACGATGACGTGAGGCACAGAGCAGGTCGAAGAAGCGGTTGCCCTCGAAGCAATTCTCGGCAGCCATCTCGTCGAGAATGGCCCGCTCCACGTAGTCAACCGTGTCGACAGCCTCGGGAATGACGTATTGCTCTTTGTCCCAACGGACGCCCAGTCCCAGTCCGCGAGCAGCCGTGCCGACATTGCCATCAAAGAGGCTGGCACGGAAGTCCAGATAGGGTCGCCAGCGCTTCACTTCGTTGGAATCGACACGCAGGGTGTCGTTCAGGGTCTGATTCGACAGGCCATACTTCAGCACGGCGAAAGCTGCTGTGGGATAACCGGCGCGGTTGATGGCCTCAGCAAAGCGCAGATAGACCGTCGTAGGCCGCAGCAAGGGTAGTGAGCGCAGTGTGCGCTGTGCGAGCGGGTCGGCAGTACTGCCCTCAAGGTTGTTGAAATACTTTGTGACGACGAGCTGTGAGGACTTCGCACCAGCGATCTGCGCCTTATCGACAGGACCGAAGGCTTGTGCCGTCTGCTTTCCGGTCGACATCTCTGCAATGCCCCGAAGGTCGCCGGTGAAGTAGCGCGAAATGGCCTGTCCATTGTCGGTATGGAAATGAGTACGCTGCTGCATCCATGTCGTGAAGTGCGTGGCGGGCAGCAGGGCAGGCTCGTCGCTGTAGGTCAGCTTGCAAAGTTGGCTATGCAGTGAACGCAGGTCGCTGTCGAACACCTGGCGGGTGACAATCTCGTTGCGGAAAGCCTGACGGTTGTGGTCGTTGAGTGCTGTGCGGCCCACCGTCGTCCACGTATTGGCATAACTGCTTGAGACGTTCAGCCGACGCTGGAGGATCAGGTCGTAGTAGGTCTGTGCCGCCTCATCGTAGCGGTTGCTGTAGAGATAGAGGTCGGCCAGCAGCATACGGGGTGGCAGGAAGAACTCCGAGGAGTTCCAACCATCCACCGAGCCATAGTCGAGGGGGCGCACATCGACTAGCGGCTCCAGCTCTGCGATAAGGACGGGAGCCAGGGCGTCGAGCGTGAGCTGCTGCTTGTCGTCATCATACGATGACATAGGTGAGGACAGGAGGGGCTCCGTGCGGTAACTGACCCGTCCGCTGATCAGCGCCAACTGCCAGTAGGCGTAGGCGCGAAGCGTCTTCACCTGGGCATATTCGGGCAGCATTACTTTGGTCTGACCCTCGACGAGCGAGGTGTCCATGCGCTGCAAGATATAGTTGCAGTTGTTGATGATGGCATAGAAGTCGCGGTCAGCAGCATAGGGATTATCTTTGGCGTAGGTCATGCTCTCGACGTCCTGCAGGTCAGTCGAGGCGTAGCGCCCGTCGACAGTCATCAGGTCGGCCCGCAGTTCGCCCATCAGCACAACGCGGTCAGCCACCTGCTGCATCAGTGCCAGGATGCCCATCACGGAGTAGATGGAGTCATTGGGATTGTCAATGCGATGCTGCTCATCGTAAGCCACGCGGCCGTTGTCAAGGTCCATCATGTCCTCGCAGCTTGTCATCACCAGACCTGCGCACAGGGCGCAGCAAATGATTTTCTTCATCATTGCTTCTTCTTAGAGGTTAAGTTTTACACCAAAATGATAACTGCGGCTCTGGGGCATCAGGCCGGCGTCGATGCCCTGCGTGAGGGTCGACGTGGCGTAGCTGAACTCCGGGTCGGCACCCAGATAGCGCGTCAAGGTGAAGAGGTTCTCGACCGAAGCCCAAAGCTGCAAACCCTGAATCAGGCGCGGCCGAATGGGCAGATCGTAACTGAGACTCAACTGACGGAGCTTCATGTAGGAGGCATCCTCAATCCAGCGGTCGCTGAAACGGCTGTTGCCCATCGGGTCGCCATAGACAGCCCTTGGCATATCGGTCACTTGTCCGTCAGCGGTCCATCGGCGCAACAGCGACTCGGTCTGGTTGCTCAGCGACGAGCCGCTCTCCAGCCGCTGGCGCAGGGCGTTGTAGGCGTCGTTGCCTAAAGAATAGGTGAAGAGGGCGTCGAACGTCAGTCCCTTCCATGTCAGGTCGAAGCCAAAAGACCCGTAGATGTCGGGGGTCGGGTCGCCGATGACGTCCATGTCCTGCTCGTCGATGATGCCGTCGGCACGGAGGTCGGCAAAGTGGATGTCGCCGGCAGCGAAGGCCTGACGCCGGCCTGTGGCGTCGATGGTGCCCAAATTAGCGCGGTCGGCCTCCTGCTGGTCAGTGAAGACGCCGAGTGTGCGGTAGCCATAGAAGACGCCGAGCGGTCGGCCCACGCTGGTCAGCACGCGGGCACCGAGCACGTCGGTGGTGAAGTCGCCGTCGGTCAGTCGCTTCACCTCGTTCTTATAATGCCCTACGCTCAGACGGGCGTTCATCTGCCAGTGGCGACGGTCGATAAGCCGGCCGCTGAGGCTGACCTCGAAGCCTTCGTTCTGCAGCCGGCCGTCGTTGGTCCAATAGCTCAGGAGTCCATAGTCCGCAGGCAACTGCTTGTGCATGAGCAGGTCGTTGGTCACAGAGCGGAAGTAGTCGGCTCTGACCGTGAGCCGGTTGCTGAGCAGGCGCATATCGATGCCGGCAGTCAGTGTACCGCTGCGTTCCCATTTCAGCTTGTCATTGCCCACGTTCTCCATCGCCAGGCCCTTTGCCAGTCCGGCATAGCCGATGGACCCAAAGTAGGTGCGCGTGGCGCCGGCCGGGAGGTCATCATTGCCCGTCAGGTCATAGCCCACGTGGAGCTTCAGGTAGTTGATGCCCGAGGCATGGCGCATGAAGCGTTCACCCGTGACAATCCAGGCGGCATCGACCGACGGGAAGAGGGCCCACGCGACACCTCCGATCCTCAGTGAGCCGTCGGCTTCCCTGCCAAACCGGCTGTTGGTCTCGAGCGCCAACGATGCGTTGAGCAGATAGCGATTCTTCAGGCTATAGCCAGCCTGGGCATACCAGGACATCGACCGTCTGTCGTCGTTCGTGCCGTCAGTAGTGCGGAGCGACGAAGTGGTGACGGAGAGCGAACGCAGGTTGTCCGAGCCAGTGTTATAGCCCTGCCCATAGTCGCCCTCAAAGGTGTCATTGAGATAGCGCAGACCGGCTGTCAGATTGAGGATCGAGAATTGATGATTGAGGATGTTCCAGTCGGCATGCAGGTCGAATGTGAGCGTCGAGTGGCGGGTCATGAGCGAACTGACGCTGTTCCGGGCCGTGCCGTACCAGTCGCCCTGAGCGTTGAGCAGTTCCGTCTCGGGCAGTCCGAAGTCCGGGATGAAGGTGCTCTCCTTGATCTTGTCCCACGAATGGGCGACGAGGGCCGAGAGCGACAGTCGGTCGCTGAAGAGATAGGTGGGGGCGAGCAAGGCCGTGAAGCGATAGTTCTTCGTCTTGCCCTCTGCATTCTCGATGATGGCCATCGGATTGCCTACGCCCAACTCGTCGACGTCGCTGAGACGATCGAACAGGCGGCCCTGCGTGTCGAACTGACGGGCATTGTAGAGTGGTGACTTCACGTAGCCCATGTAGCGGGGCGATGTCTCTGAAAAGATTCCGTCGTCGAAGATGTTGCGCGTCACCTGAGCGAAGGCGATGTCAGCACGTGTCTTCAGGCGCTTCGTCAGTTCGATGTCGCTGTTGAAGCGCAGATTCAGACGATCGAAGTCAGTCCCGCGCAGCATCCCCTCACCTCGGGCATAGCCTAAGGAGAAAGCATAGAGGGCCACGTCGTCGCCACCACGCACGGCGATGCCGTAGTTCTGCGAGGTCGATGTGCGGCCGACGACCGACTGCCAGTCGGTGTCGTTGTGGTTGGATCTATAGAAAGATGTGTTGGCATCGTCGTTGAGGAAGCCTACCCCTAACCCCTCCCCAAGAGAGGGGAACTGATCGGAAGCCAAGATGCGATAGTCGGCAGCGCCGAGCATCGGCAGCGACCGGCCCTGCTGACGGATGCCGGCCGAGAGGTTTACCTCAATCTCCGTGGCCATGTTGCGGCTGCGCTTCGTCGTGATGAGGATCACGCCGCCGGCGGCCTTGGCGCCCCAGACGGCCGTGCCGTTCTTGAGCACCTCGATGCGCTCAATGTCGTCAGGCGAGAGCAGGGCCAGTGGATTGGTGACATAACCTTCATGGAGGGAAATGCCTCCCCCGACCCCTCCGAGGGAGGGGAGCTGCGACTGCCATATCTGGCCATCGACCACGAAGAGGGGCTGCGACTGCATATTGAGCGAATGAAGACCTCGGACGAAGAAAGCGTGTCCGCCGGCGTCAAGTCCGCTATGGCTCTGGGCCCACAGGTCGCCGGCGAGCAGCATGGCAACATTCTCGTCGGTAGCCACCGTGGAAGGGCGCTTCTTCGTGGTGACGGCAGCAGAGCTGGCACTGAGCGCATAGTCGTCGTAGGTGGCTTCAGCCGTGCCCGAAGGAAGCAGGCAGACATGAACCTCCCGGAGTCCGCGCAAAGGCAACAACTGAGTATCGAAGCCTGGGGCCTCGATGCGCAGCAATGCGTCGGCATCGTCAGCGATGGGGAGTGTGAAGACGCCGTCGTCTCCGGTCATCGACGTGGTGCGGCTGCCCACGACGGTGACGCGTGCACCAGCGAAGGGCTCACCCGTGGAGCTGTTGACTACCACACCCTTGACGTCAGTCTGGGCCGCAGCTGCCAGAAAGGATACGACAGCGGAGATAGTCGTAATGAATGATCGTATGTTCATAGCCTTGCTTAATTCTTAACAGGTTCGAAGATGATGCGGTCGAGACGGAACGAACGCGCGTAGGTGCCCGACGAGAATTCACGAGCCGTCACGTTGGTGGTGATGGTCAGCGAGGTGGTTGTCTGGAGCGTGGTGGGGTCGTTGGTCTCGCTGGTCAGCCAGAGTCGGTCGGTGGTGTTGCTCACTGGTATCTCAACATGGCTCAAGGCCAGCATGCGTGTCACCTCCGTGCCGCTGGTGATGAGCTCGCGGGCCTCGGCCGTCGAGGGGCGCTTAGTCGCTGTGCGGCCGTTGGCGTTCATATAAGTCAGCGTGAAGTTGACCTTCGTCGAGTCGAGTTCCTCCGTCGGACCTTCGACTGTGGCGGGCAGGAACACGCAATAAATATCATAGGTGCCGGCCAGCACGTCAGGGATGTCGAAGATGACAGTGGGGTTGGTCGACGTGGAGATGGGCATCACCTCAATAAAGGCTTCGCCACTGACGCTCCCGATGAGGCTGCTGGATGTGAGCGAGCGCTGATAGACCGACGTCAGCGTGTTGTTATACGTCCGGCCATTCTGCTGCTCGGCTTCGACGACGATGGGTTTGTTCCAGGTCTCGCGACGGTCATAGTTGAGCGTCGGACAGAGCCATGCCGTGCCGTTGCTGGCGGTCAATGCGGTCGAACCGGCCAATAGTCGGTCGGGCTCACTGATGACGCTACCCGTCGTGGAGACAGCCGAGTCAGCACCAGCGATGTCGGCCCTATAGACCAGGTTCTCGACAATGGCCAGACGGGTGCGAAGGTCCTGCAGCGAGTCGGCCACAGCATCGTCGGCATCGTAGACGCGGAACGAGGGCGCGATGCGCTCATAGGCCTGCTGCCAGGCTTCGTTCGTGGGCAGCAGCATGTTGTACGTCGAATCCTCGCGAGCGATGTGGCCCAGTCCGTAGACGGGATCTTCGAGCAGACGGTTATAACTGACGAAGACGGAGTCGTAGACGGGGCGGCCCTGCTCGTCAATGTCGACCTCGACAGAGTTTTCGACATCGAACTTCACCTCGTCGAACTGATGAATGAAGCGATAGAGCTCCGACAGCTCCGGACGCATCGCGATGTGCTCATAGAGGTTGTTGACGTAGGGGATCGGCGTCTGCAGCTGGTGCACCAGTCCGTTGTCGGCTTTCTGGTTGGCCAGGGTGATGCCTGTACCGGCAAAGCCCCCGTCGGCATCAAACTGATAGATCTTGCCGTTGAGCATCTCGACACCGACGGTGAGAGGCGTCGAGGTGGGATAGGTGTGGCGGGCGATATGGTTAGCCACCATACGGCCGACGTCGCTGCCGTCCAGGCCTTGCGTGGGGGCAAATACGGTCAGCGCCTGGCTCGAAGCGAGCAGGTCGGCATAGCCTGCCTGTCGTACCTGGGCGGCAAACGAGGCCGTGCGGCTGTCCTGTTCGAGCAGTTGCATCACGCTCAACCCCTCGCCCGTCGCAGGACCATCCTCATAATGGTCAGTCCAGTCAGAGCAGGCAGTGAAGAGGAACCCACCCCCTACCCCTACCCAAGGGAGGGGAGATAAGATAGTCATGAGCCATGTCATGACCGCTCTCGTCTGTCTCTTTATTCTCAATTGATACTTCATCATATATATTCCTTATTATTAATAACAGGTCTATTCTCATTCCCCTCCCTTGGGGAGGGGTTAGGGGTGGGCTCCAGGGGTGGGTTTAATCCTTATCCTCTGAGTCAATCAGGCTCACAGGCACATACTCCAAATAGTCGAAATGGAACTCGCCAAGCTCCGACTCGATATTCTTCACGCGGAAATAGTGGGGAGCGTAGTCCTGGAAGGTGAAAGTGCCGACGATGAAGCGCAGCGACCCGACGTTCTGGCGCAACGTCTTCTGTCCGTTGATGGCGTAGACCGAGTTGGGCCCTTTCATGTAGCCACGGTTGCGCATCATCTTGTCGTTCTCGGCGCCGTTGTCGGTGGTCTGCTCGTCGCTGACCCAGCCTATCTGAGGCTGCTCGCCGGTGTAGTTGAACGAGACGGGGATGCCGATGATCTGACCGTCGACAAAGAGCTGGGCGATGCCACCCCACGAACGGGCCGAATAGCCGAGACGGATCTCATAAGTGCCGGGGGGCACGGGCAGCATGCGCACGGTGACGTCGTACCAACCACGGACCGAGATTTCGTCACTCTGATAGTTGGTCCAATAGTCCGACGACCACATGATGAACTTCGAGGCGTCGTTGAATCGGAAGTAGTCGCCGCAATAGTCGGGGCTCATGGTGAAACCTCCGAAGCCGTCGAGATTGTTGAGCTTCCATCTTATATTATTATTAGTGAGCTGCGGGGGGATGGCATAGGCATCAAATCGGATGCGCTTGTTGAGCACGTCCTGCTGCATCACCTGCTCATCATAGACAAGCATGTCGGTCAGCGAATGGATGAAGCCGTTAGCCCCGTCAATGTTCGACCGGCTCTCGTCGACGCCCACGTAGGCACCGTTCCGGCACATGTTCAGGCGGTTGCCGGCACGGAACTCGATAAGCCGATATTCGAGCATTGTCTCATAGTATTCGTAGCGCTTATCCATGTAGTAGCTCGACGTGCTGGGCCCCGAGTAGACGAAGGCGTTGGTCGACATCTGGCGGTTGAGCATGTGGTAGGAGATGAAACGGTTCAGGGCATTGCGGCGGCTGGTGGGGTCGGCGGCATCCTCAGTGCCGTAATAGCGCTGGGCATAGGTCGTCAGGTCGCTGACCGAGCTGATTCCGGCCTGCAGCATGACGCTGTTGGGCTCAGCGAACATCGTATAGCCGAGCCGACGCTGCTGCAGGGGCTTCATCGTGTAGCCGAGGATGTTGACGAACTCGGTGGTATAGGGATTCTGATAGGTCATGTCGTAGGTCTCCAGGATCGAGTCGTTGAGGTGGGTCATCCGCAGGGCCTCGGCGAAGATGGAGTAGTCAGGCATCTGATTGAGCAGGGCGCCGAGGGTCTCGTCGCTGGGCACGAGGACGTGGTCGACGACGTGCACCACGCCATTGTGCAGCTCAATGTCGGGCCGTATGATTTCCGACATTTTATTGATCAGGATCGAATTGCGTCCCTGATCGTTGGGTACGTAGGAGATGATGATGTAGCGGTTGTTCATGTTCGACGTGCCGAGGGCACCCTCAGTAAAGTCCTTCGTCAGGTAGTCGATGGCCGTCGAGCGGATGATATGGTTATAGACGATGTTGCGCTTCTCGTCAGCAGATAGCTGTTCCAGCGACGTACTGTGCTCACGGAAGAAGTCAGAGAAGGCCTCATCGGTAGGGATGAAGGCGGTGTAGTGACCGTAGGTGGAAAGCAGTGCCTCCTCGCCGGCGTCCTTGACGATCTGGCTGAAGACGCTGAACGAGTCGGGGCGGTTCTCGACGTAGCTGGCCACGGTCTCGCCCGTGAAGGTGTAGTAGCTGTCGCCCTCGAGCGAGTCGCTATCGCAGGAGGCAAGCCCACCCCCTACCCCTCCCCAAAAGAGTGGAGCAAGGATAGTCATGAGCCATGTCATTAACGCTCTCGTCTGTCTCTTTATTCTCAATTGATACTTCATCATATATATTCCTTATTATTAATAACAGGTCTATTCTCATTCCCCTCCCTTGGGGAGGGGTTAGGGGTGGGCCTTCTCAACATCGCTCGAGGTGTCATAGAAGGGATTCTGCTTCAGCAGTTTGTTAACCTTAATCTCGTCGCGGTGGATGGGCATGTAAAGGGCGTTGAGGGTGTTCAGGCGGGTAAGCACGGTGGCCTGGTCGAGACTCTCGTACTTGCGAAGCAGATAGGTCGAGACGATGCCGGCGAGGTCGTCGGTGTGTCGGATGCGGCGCAGCAGGTCGAAGTAGCGTTTACCCTCGAACATGAACTCACGCTGGCGCTCATCGAAAACGAGGTTGCGCATCAGTTCTTGCGAGTTGTAGCTGGCCAGTGAGAGTGACCCCGTGCCGCGCGAAGGGTTGGCGCGGTCGTAGGTGTAGCCCACCATACGGATGGCCTCAGCTAGGTCGCCGTCGGCAGCGCGCTCGACGAGTGCCTCGGCCATCATCAGATAGACATCGGCCAGACGGTAGATGATCCATGGCTGCGTGTTCTGATTGACGACGTAGTCGGAGGCAACGACCTGCGAACTGGAGCTTTCGCGTCGGTAGGCGACGAACTTACGGATGGGGATGAAAGCGCCACCCGTGTTGCGGAACACGAAGTCGTGCTGTCGCACGTCGCTGCCGTCGAAGAGCGGATAGTTGCGCCAGTCGAGGGCCGACAGCTGGTTGACGCTGCTGCGACCTCCCGTCTGACCATACATCTCGTTGACGACGTAGTTGGGCGTATAGCTGTCGAAGACCAGCTCAAAGATTGACTCCTGCGACTGTCCCTGCCCGAAGACCTGCTGGTTGTAGCGGGCCGACGACTCGAGCTGCAGCGGATTGGTCGGCGTCTGCAGCACGCGGCGGCAGAGGTCGATGGTGCGGTCGTAGCGGCCCAGCCAGAGGTTGATGTCGGCCATCAGAGTCCAGAGGGCTTTCTGCGTGATGCGTCCCTTGGTGGCGGCGGTGGTGGAATAGACGGCCTTGGCGAAGTTGTCCTGGATTTGGTCCAGTTCAGAAAGCAACTGACCCAGAATCTCGTCGCCGTCGGTCTGTGGCAACTGGAAGGGGCGGGTGTCGTCGCTATAGGCCTCAGTGGTGAAGGGTACGTCGCGGAACGTGCGCACCAGGTAGAAATAGCACAGTGCGCGCAGCGTCTTCATCTCAGCCTCGTAGGCCCGCAGTTCGCCCGCCGTGAAGTTGGGGTCTTTCCGCTGGACGTCAGGCATCTGACTGAGCACCGTGTTACAACAGTTGATGACCTGATACAAGGGCCCCCACTGAGCATAGCCGTTGTCAGCGTCGACGTTGGCCGTCAGGATGTAGTAGACATTGTCGTTATAGTTCTGGCCGAGCAGCACGTTGTCGGAGCGCATCTCGCCCCAGGCGATGAGCCGTTCCATGACGTCGGGCTCCTGCATGGCGCGGTAGCAGGCGCTGACGGCACTCTCGACGTCGCTTTTCGACTGCCAGAAGTCGTCGCTGACCAGCTCGGTCTGCGGCTTAATGTCGAAGAAGTCGGAACAGGAGGTAAAAATCAGCCCACCCCCTACCCCTCCCCAAGGGAGGGGAGCAAGGATAGTCATGAGCCATGCCATTACAGCTCTCGTCTGTTTTTTTATTCTTAATTGATACTTCATCATATATATTCCTTATTATTTATAACAAGTCTATTCTCAATTCCCCTCCCTTGGGGAGGGGTTAGGGGTGGGCTTTCTTCCCTTGGGGAGAGGTTAGGGATGGGCCCTACAACCCTATTGTCACGCCCGCCGTGAAGTATTTCGAGCGCGGGGTCTTCGACCAGTCGGCACAGATGCCCTGCGCGTTATAGCCCACCTCGGGGTCAACGCCCGAGTAGCGGGTCCAGGTCAGGATGTTGTTGAGCGTGAACGAGAAGGTGACGTTGTTCAGTCCGACCTGCTTCACCAGCTTGGGATCCATCTGATAGTTCAGGGTCAGCTGCTTCCAGCGGAGGAACGAGCCGTCCTCAACAAAACGGTCGGAGCCCATCCAGTTGCGGCCGTCCTGATAGAGGGCACGGGGCATGTCGGTCCGGTCGCCGTCCTTGCGCCATCGCCAGTTGACGGAGACGCACTGGTTGTCATTTGAAAACATATTCTCGGCATACATACGGGCATAATTGATGACCTTGTTGCCATAGCGGAAGTTGAAGAAGCAGTTGAGCGACAGTCGCTTGTTGTAGCGCAGCGAGAAACCGAAACCGCCGTTCAGTTTTGGATTACAGTTGCCAAGGTAGACCACGTCGAGCTCGTCGATGGTGCCGTCGCTGTTGATGTCCTCGTAAACGGCGTCGCCCCCGCGGAACCGGCGGGCATTGGTCGTGCCGTAAGCATAGTAAAGGGGCACTGGCTCGCCGAAGCTGTCGAAGACGACGGCGCCATCCTTGTCGCGGGCCACGGGAGCATTGGGGCCGCTGACGCCGGTCACCTCGGTAGCGCTATACCTGTCGTACTGATAGACGCCCCGTGAACGCAGGCCATAGATGGAGCCGAAGGAGTTGTCGATCTGGACGCGGCTCAGGTAGTTGCCATTGGAGTAGTTGAAGTCGCCGTTGTAGGAGTCGAGCACATTCGGGTCGAGGGCGATGATGGTGTTCTTGTAGTTAGAGAAGTTGGCGTTCAGGTCGAGCACGAAGCGGCCGAACGAGATCAGGTTGGTGGTGTTCATGTTGAGTTCCCAGCCGTCGTTGTCCATCGTGCCGGCATTGATGTAGCTCAGCTGCGTGAAGCCGCTCGACGAAGGAATGCGCATATCTCGGAAGAGCATGTCGTCCGTGCGACGGTGATAGACGTTGAGGTCGGCCGTGAAGCGGTCGTCGAAGAGTCCGAGGTTCAGACCTACGTTGATGCTCGTGGAGCGCTCCCACTTCAGGTTGGTCAGCTTCACAGACGAGGGCTTGATGGTCGGCGTGCCCAGATAGCTGCTGGCGCCCGTCGACCATGAGCCGTTGTAGCGGGCGAAATAGAGGTATTCGCGGTCAGGCATATTGCCAGTGACGCCCCAGCCGGCACGTAGCGAGAATTCGGAGAGCCACGACTCGAATGTCTTCATAAACCGCTCGTCGGAGATGATCCACTTGCCTGAGACGGAAGGGAACATACCCCAGCGGTTGCCTGTCCCGAAACGTGTACTGCCGTCCCAGCGGATGGTAGCATCGAGGATGTAACGGCCCTGAAAAGCATAGTGCATGCGGCCCAGAACGGCCATCGAGCGCCATTGGCCCTGCTCAGAGTTCAGGTCGCGAAGGTTGGCGCCGGCCGAGGCGTCGGTGATGCTCTCTGAGGGTGAACCGTGGGTGGTGAAGCGCTGGTTCTGCGACGCGCCGCTGATCATCTGCCATGAGCCGTAGAGCATCAGCGAATGATCCTCGCCGAGGTTGGGCATCCAGGTCAGGTTGTGGTCGGTCATGACGGAGAGACCCTCGTTCTCTTGTTCCTCGCTACGGTTGACGTATTCATCGAGCCACGATCTCGGCACGATCTTCTTCGGCAGGAAGCGGTTGATCTTATAGTTCTCGATGTCGAACGTCACGTAGCCGTTGTAGCGCAGGCGCTGCAGGTCGGTGGGCTCGATGAAGTCGTATTGCAGCCGTAGCGTGGGAATGATGCGCATGTTCTTCTGCACGTTCTCGGCCAGATGGGCCACGGCCACGGGGTTGAGGAGATCCTTCTGCGAGGAATTCAGGGCCGACGAGGGCAGGATGTTATAATAGACATCGGTGTCGCGGCCGTCGACGTCCTGACGGTAGATGCCTACGTTGGGCAACTTACGGTAGGCCACGTCAAGCAGTCCGATGTTCGAGCCCGTCGAGGGGTAATACTGCTCGTAGTTGCGATCGTTGTTGGTGTAGGTCATCGAGAAGTCGCTGGTGAACTTCAGCCGATCGGACACCTGATACTCCAGATTCATGCGGGTGGAGAAGCGGTCCAGGCGTTGCTCAATGACGGTGCCCGTCTGGTTGTAGTAGCCCAGCGAGGCGCGGAAGCGCGCCTTCTGTCCACCGCCGCTGATGGAGAGCGAGTGGTCGTGGGTCCAGCCCATCTGCGAGACCTCCTTCACCCAGTCGGTGTTGTTGTTATACTGTTCATACTCCGAGAAGTTCGGATCATAGTTGAACTCGGGGATGTCTGACTCCTGCTTGTCCATGTTGCGGTTGAAGTATGCCTGCTTCATGAGCATCGTGTAGTCGTCGCCATTGAGCATCTTCATGCCGCGGGGCTGCCAGTTGCCCGAGAGGCGGTAGCTGTAGGTGACACGTGTGGGGCCCGTGACGCCTTTCTTCGTTTTGATCGAGATGATGCCGTTGGCACCGCGGGCGCCCCAGATGGCACAGGCGGCGCCATCCTTGAGCACGGTGATTTCCTCGATGTCCTCGGGCGAGATGTTGAGCAGCGTGGCAAACTGGTCGTTCGAGGCCGTGTTGTAGTCGAACGAGGCATCGATCTGCGAGTCAAAGGGGATGTCGTTGAGCAGGATGAGTGGCTCGGAGTTGGAGTTGATCGACGTGGTGCCGCGAACGCGGAGTGACGAGCCTGAGCCCAGGTCGCCCGAGTTGGCCACGATGTCGAGACCGGCGATACGGCCCTGCAGGGCATCGTCGACCGAAGCTACGGACATGCCCTCGAAGGCTTTCATCGAAATGGTCTGCTGAGCACCTGAGAGCTCACGCACGGGGACGTTGAATCCCGAATCGCCAGTGCGGCGCTTACCTCGCACCTGGACCTCGGCGATGGCCTGCGAGTTGTCCTTCAGCTGGACGACGAAGCGGCGGCGTTCGCGGATGGGCAAGGTCTGCGCCCGACAGCCAACGTAAGAAATCTTCAGCGTGTTGTCTGTGTTCTTCACCTGCAGCGAAAAGTCGCCATTGAAATCGGTGACAGCCGACGAGACGATGCGCCCCGTCTTGTCCTGCTCGACGACGCTGGCGCCGATGCACTCACCGTCGGGTGACGTGACATGACCGGTAATCATCGTCTGCGCGGACAGGCCGCTTATGAATAGTGAACAGAGGAGAGTGAATAGAAGACGTTTCATTGGTTTATTCAGGGATTAAGGCACAATCGATGAGATGAATGACAGATTGCGACGACGAGACGATCTGTGTGGCTGTGCGGTAGTCGCTCGAGTTGACGATGAAGTCGCGGCTCTGCAGGTTGTATAGGCCGGGCGTCTTCACCACATGGGCCTCGTGGCCATGCCCGTCGGTGAAGGTCAGGTTCTGCCCGTCGCCGCTGACGGTGAGCTTCTGGAATCGGCCGGCATCCGTGCGGGCGGCCGTCTCGTAAGTCAGAGCCTGGAATGGCTGGTCGTCAACGTAGGTAGAATTATCGACAAAGTGATACTGCAGGAAGCGCATCAGCCTGACTGACCAACTGCGCTGCAAGGTGGGGTTGTCCATCTGAGCGGCAATCTCGTCCCACGTATGAAGCGACGGGTCGTTGCGGAAGGCTTCGTCGACGGCCTCATTCGTTGGCACGAGCACGGTGTACTGGAAATTGCCGAACGAGGAGACCACATTGCCCAGTCCGCTCGACTGCGACGTGCGGTTAAGTGTAAATATGCTCTTGATCTCCGGGTCGTTCTCAAACATCCGGAACACCATGTCGTTACCATTCAGGAGTTCGAAGAACCTGGAGAACTCGGGATGTTGCTGCAAGTTGGTGTAAACCGAGTTGGTTGGGTCTTGCAGGATGCGGTCGATGATGTAGCAACGGCCATTGTCAGCGTCGTAGCGACTCACCTGGCGAGCCTGCGGCACGTTTTGCTCCATGTCGCCACCGCCCTGAGCCATCATCTGCTGCCCTACCCCCTCGACACGAATTGTGGAGCCACCCTTCGACTGATAGTAGTGGCGCGTGCCGTCGTCGACGTAGCCGCCCATGCGGCCGTCGCCATCCTTTGTGCCGACGATGATATGGCGGTCGCAGATGTCATAGAGGCGGTTGCGCAGCAGCGACTGGTCGTCGATGGTGCGCAGCAGTTCGCCCCGGGTGCCGTCGTCGTTGACGCTGAAGACATCGGCCGTCACGGGATTGTCGCGCGTCTCGTCATACTTGAATGCCCAGATCTCGCGCTGTGTCTTGCCCTTGGCCCAACTGACGGGGTCGCGGTAATTCTGCAGGGCTTCGTCGGTGGGCACCAGCAGGTTATACATGTTCTCCATGGAGCGCAGGTAGAGATAGAACTTCATCTCGCGGTCCTGCAGGGCCCAGTTCATGATGCGCGTCCCGGCATTGGTCATCACCGAGGCATAGACGCTCTGATAGTCGATGGGCGGATAGACCTTATTGGTCATATAGACCACGCCGTTGCCGGCGACGTAGGAAGCGACGACATCGCTTCGGCTGACGTGCATGGCAAACGACGACTCGTCGTTCATCGTCGGCCACATCGAGGGCAGCGAGGTCATGAACGACTTCTTCTGATGGTTCTTCACGAAGAGGGCCACGAGCGGCGTCGGCACGTTGTCCCAATCGCCATAGGCATCTTTCAGGTAAGAGCCTTTGCCGCCGTTGATATATTGCTGCATGGCCTCGTCCGTAGGTACGAACATGACGCCCATGTCCTGCAGTCCGCCGTAGCTGTTCTGCGAGGGGTCGAAGTAGAGCAGTCCGTAGTTGGTCATGTCGTTGCCGTCGGGGTCGTGCGGTCGTGTCTCGGTGAAGTAATGTTTGGTGAAGACGGAGTCGCTGATGAGGGGGCGCGTGGCGTCGGAGCCGTCGTAGAGATGGTGGACGGCGTCAGTCACCGTGCTGTTATAATATGGAGCGCTGAAGCGTTCCATCAGCCGGGCGAACAGGCTCATCTGAGGCTCGCGGGCGATGACCTGGCTCATTGGCTGCAGGGGCGTCAGCACGTCGTGCATCACGTGGACGTAGCCGTTCTTGCAGGTCACGTCCTGCTTGTCGACGTGCGAGCCGTTGATGTAGAGTCCCAGCGGGTCGTAGTCCTGACCGAGCACCAGCGAGAGGTCGTCCGTCGGAATCTTGTTGGCCGCCGTGTGCTGCGGAGTAAAGTGAACCATGTAGGTGTCGCTCTCGTCGTCTACCAGCCGCAGGCCGCCCGTGTTTTGGTATTTTGTCCAAAAGGGTGCTTCAAACTGGCGGCTGTCCCGACAGAACTGGATACTGTCCAAATAGGTGTACTGGGTGGCACGCCTCACGGCTGTGCCCTCGCCGCTCTGGCTCTCGGCGTCGCCCGTGTTGGCCAGCATATAGGCCAGATAGGCCATGTTGACGGTGCTGGCATTGAGCAGGCAACGCTTCTGGGCAGCCGTCAGCTCCTCATAAGCGTGGACGCCGTAGGGATTCTGCCCCTGAAAGAAGCGCTGCCATGCCTCGTCGCGGGCAGGAAAGACGGTCTTCGAACCAGTCAGCTGCAGCACGCGCCCGTAGTTCAGGTCGTCGACCAGTCGCAGATAGTTAGTGAAGCCGCCCTCCGCCTTCAGATAGTCGTATATGCTCGCACCGAGGAAATCGGGTTCACGCTCCTCGTACTCATAGTCCTTCGAGCACGAAGCGGCGAGTCCTCCCATGAGCAACACTCCGAGGAGCGGCGCTGACCAGCGAGTAAGTTTCTGTTGAAAACGTTTCATTTAATCAGGTTAGTTTATTGATTGTTTCGGATGGCAAAGGTAATAATAAATATAATATGTGTCGCACCTATTCCGTCCATAAAATGTAACGAATGTCGCAAATCTGTCAGGAATGAAACATTTCTTACATTTTATGCCGCCCCTACGGCTCGGCCTTTCGCGCAATATTTAGTACTTTTGCAACGAAACCAATAACAACAATGTTACGTCATGAAACATTTCAGACTATTCGCAACCGTTCTTTTCGCTCTCGCTCTCACTACGGGCGCCACGGCCGACGACCTCACCCTCCGCTACGAACAGCCCTCACAGACCTGGATGGGATCGCTCCCGCTGGGCAACGGCCGACTGGGGGCCATGGTTTACGGCGGCACGCAGCGGGAGACCATCGCCCTGAGCGAGCTGACCCTCTGGAGCGGTCAGCCCGACCCTGACTGCAACAACATGCTGGGTCCCGACCGTCTGCGCGAGATCCGCAGTGCCTTCCTCAACGGCGACTATAAGCTGGGCAACGAAATGGGATGGCGATCGATGAACGGTCACGGCCGCTCCTTCGGCACCAACCTGCCCTTGGGCGCCATCCTCATCCAGTCGGTCGACGGCCTTGACGGCGGGGCCACGAACTACGCCCGCGAGCTGTCGCTCGACGAGGCCATTGCCCGCGTTCATTATACTAACAACGGGACGGTCTTCAGCCGCGAATACCTCTGTTCGAACCCCGACCAGGTGCTGGCCGTCAGCTACAAGGCCTCGCGCCGCGGTGCCATCAACGTTGACATCTCGATGGACCTGCTGCGCCATGCCGTCGTCGAGGCTCAGCCTGGCATGCTCGACATCGTCGGCGACGCCCGCTTCGACAAGTTCGGCGAGGGCGGTGTGCGCTTCCGCGGCATGCTTAGTGCCACGACCGACGCCGGCGGCAGGGTCACGCCCGAGGGCGACCATCTGGCCGTGCGCGGCGCTACGCAGCTGACCATCATCTTCGACCTTCGCACCGATTTCCAGAACCTGCGCTATCGTGAGCAGTGCTATCAGACCGTCCGTCAGGCCGCCTCTAAATCGTTTGACCAACTGAAGAACGCCCACACGCGCGACTATCAACGGCTGTTCCGTCGTATGAACATTGCCCTGGGTCCCAACAGCAGCCACGCTACGACGACCGACCAGATGTTCGCCGAGGCCCACAATGGGCTGTCGAACCCCGCCTTCGACGCCCTTTTCTTCCAGTACGGCCGCTATATGCAGATCAGTTCCTCACGCGAAAATTCTCCCCTGCCAAGCAACCTGCAGGGCGTCTGGAACGACAATCTGGCCTGCAACATGCCATGGACGTGCGACTACCATCTCGACATCAATATCCAGCAAAACTATTGGAGTGCCAACATCGCCAACCTCAGCGAGACGAACACACCGATCTTCGGCTACATCGCCCTGCTGGCCAAGTATGGTCACGACACAGCCCGCAAACTCTACGGCTGCGGCGGATGGGTGACGCATACAATCAACAACGTCTGGGGCGACACGGCACCGGGCAACTCGCTCAATTGGGCCCTCAACGTGACGGCCGGCGCATGGCTCGCCACGCACCTCTGGACGCACTATGAGTTCACTCAGGACAGCGAATACCTGCGCCAGACGGGCTATCCGCTGCTCAAGGAGACGGCCCAGTTCTTCGTCGACTACATGGTCGAGGATCCGCGCACGGGCTGGCTGCTCTCCGGTCCCAGCATCTCGCCCGAGAATGCCTTCCGTGGTGAGGACGGACAGAGCTACTCGCTCTCGATGATGCCCACCTGCGACCTGGCCACCATCCGCGAGATCTATCACGCCTGCATCGAGGCCAGCCGCATCCTCGACGTCGACGCCGACTTCCGGGCCCGGCTGGAGCGCGACATCAAGCGGTTGCCTCCGTATCGGGTGCTCAGCAACGGAGAACTCGCCGAGTGGCTGCTCGACGTGGGACGGGCCGACCCATCGCATCGCCATGCCGCCCATCTGCTGGCCCTCTATCCTTTTGGTCACATCACGCCGGAGTCGACACCAGAGCTGGCCAAGGCATGTGCCACCTTCCTGAGCAATCAGGAGTCGCATCCCAACTGGGAGGACACGGAGTGGACACGCGGCAGCAACATCAACTTCTATGCCCGCCTGCACCAAGGCGACAAGGCTTACGAATCCCTCACAGGTCTCTACACGGGATTTATGCGCGAAAACCTCATGACCGTCTCCCCGGCCGGCATTGCGGGGGCCGAGAGCGACATCTTCTCGTTCGACGCCACTGAGGCCGCCGTCGCCGGCATCTGCGAGATGCTGCTCTCAAGTGGAGAGCGCACTCTACACTTCCTCCCTGCCCTCCCCTCGGCATGGCCGTCGGGCAGCGTGCGCGGCATCTGCGCGCGGGGCGGCATCGAGGCTGACTTCAGCTGGAAGGATGGCCGCGTGGTGAAGGCCGTACTGCGCTCAAAGACTGACCAGACCGTCACGGTCAACATCAACGGACAGCAGAAGACCGTCAGACTGACATCAAGAAAATCAACATCTATCGTTTGATCCTTTTTTGTATACCGCCAGTATACACATTGTATACCTTGGGAAAACACATTGTATATCGGCGGTGTACAAAGACGCGAATGATAAAAGAAATTAACATGAAGCGGATTATCACAACCACTGTAGCCATCGTGCTGACCTTTCTCTACGCCATGGCCGACGTCAACGAACGTCAGTTGCATCAGGGATGGCGCTTCCGCCAGGGCAACTCGGAAATCTGGCACCCCGCTGAGGTGCCAGGCAACACACACCTCGACCTGATGCGCTGTCGGATCATCGACGACCCCTTCTTCCGACTCAATGAGCGAAGCGTACAATGGGTCGATAAGGAGGACTGGATGTACGAGACGCACTTCCAGCCCACCGCCGACGAGCTGCGCGCCACCAACCAGACCATCGTCTTCTACGGACTCGACACCTATGCCGACGTCTACCTGAACCACCATTTGCTCGTGCGGGCCGACAACATGCACCGCACGTGGCGATGCGACGTCCGCGGCATCCTGACCGAGGGCGACAACCTGCTGGAGGTCTATTTCCACAGCCCCATCAAGATCAATGTGCCGAAGTTCGACGCGCTGCCCTATCGCCACAACACGGGCCCCGACCACTCGCAGATGGGCGGACTGTTCGACAAGACCATCTCGCCCTTCGCCCGCACCGCCGGCTTCGAATACGGCTGGGACTGGGGCCCGCGACTCGTCACCTTCGGCATCTGGCGACCCGTCGTCCTCCAGACGTGGAGCGGACAGCGCATCGCTGACGTCTGGTACATTCAGAAGCAGGTCAGCAAGGCACGCGCCGACCTACGCACCGTCGTCGAGATTGAATCCGACACGGACGTCGACGCCGCCACCATCACCATCACCGCCGACGGCAAGCCCGCCGCCAAGAAGACCACTTCCCTCCACAAGGGTCTCAACACCATCACCCTCGACTACTCCATCAAGAAGCCCCGCCTCTGGTGGACCAACAGCCTCGGCTCCCCCACCCTCACGCAGATGAACTGCTGCCTGCATGGCGTGTCTTGCGACTCGGTCGCGACGCCCCTCGGCATCCGCAGCCTCAAGCTCCACAACGACAAGGACCAGTGGGGCCATAACCTCTACTTCGAGCTCAACGGCGAGCCTCTCTTTGCCAAAGGCTCTAACATGATTCCCAACGACAACTTCCTCGCCCGCGTCAACGACTCCATCTACCGACAGGTGGTCGCCGACGCCGCGGCCGTCAATATGAACATCATCCGCGTCTGGGGCGGCGGCATCTACGAGGACGACGCCTTCTACCGCTACTGCGACGAGATGGGCATCCTCGTCTGGCAGGACTTCATGTTTGCCTGTCAGACCTATGAGGTCGACTCGGCCTTCCTGGCCACCATCCGCCAGGAGGCCATCGACAACGTGCGACGTCTGCGCAACCATGCCTGCATGGCCGTCTATACGGGCAACAACGAAGAGCAGGACGTCTGGTTCGGATGGGGCGGCAAGAAGCGCTACTTTGAGGAGCGCGGCCAGGCCGACCGCGTCTGGGCGATGCAGCGCAGCATCTTCTATGAGGTGCTGCCCGAGGTGGTGCGCGACTATGGCGGTGGCACGGCCTACCGTCCTTCGTCGCCCTGGGCCTTCGACGACACAGCCTCCGACGGCATCAACGGCGACGACCACTACTGGGGCGTCTGGCACGGCGGCGAACCTATCGAGGCTTACTTCGACCACCATGTGCGTTTCGAGTCGGAGTACGGGTTCCAGTCGTTCCCGGAATATGAGTCGGTGCTGCTCTATAACCCCGATGAGCGCGACCACAACATCTATTCGGAGGTGATGATGGCCCATCAGAACGCCGGCACCTACGCCAACCATCGCATCGAGGAATATATGGCTCGCGACTACCACGTGCCCAGCGACTTCAAGCATTTCCTCTACATGAGTCAGGTGCTGCAGGCCGACGCCGTCAAGATGGGCATGGAGGCCTTCCGCCGCGACCGTCCCTTCTGCATGGGATCCATCGTCTGGCAGCTCAACGACTGCTGGCCTGTCGCCTCCTGGTCGAGCCGCGACTACTACGGCCGATGGAAAGCCCTCCACTACGTCACCCGCAAAGCCTACGCCGACATCCTCGTCAGTCCCCGCATCACCACGGCTGCCGCAGATGACAATGCCGTCGTCACCCCCGTCAAGCAGGTGGCCGCCCTCCCCTCCGAGGAGAACGCCAAGGCCATCGACAAGACGTCGCCCGCACTCAGCGAGGATCCCGGATTGGGCTTCCTCGACCTCCGGCTCGTCAACGACCGCCGCACCCCCGCCCCCGGATTATTGAAAATACAGGTCATGACCATGGACGGCCACATCGTCCATCAGCGGAAACTGAAGATGACCCTCCCCAAGAACGACGTCCTCACCGTCAAGCCCATCCCCGTCCGGGAACTCATCGGCACCGAGCGCCCCGAGAATGTCTTCTTCTACATCTCCTTCGAGACTGACGGCAATGAGGAGGGCTCCTACTACAACATCGCCTACCCCCTCCGCCAGAAGCAGATGGACTACCCACGCCCCCACATCACGACCGACATCGTCCCCGCAACAGACGGCTTCACCGTCAGCATCACCACCGACGTCTTCGCCCGCGCCGTCTTCCTGAAGACCCGTGGCATCAGCGACGTCTTCTCTGACAACTACTTCGACCTGCTGCCAGGCCAGCGCCGCACCGTCCACCTGCGCACCACGAAGCCCCTCGACCGGATCCGGCAGGAACTCGAAGTCATCACCCTTGCCGACACCTATCAAAAGGAATAATCCGAAAGCACCATGCCCTGCATCAAATCCCCCTTCCCGGCATATTGCAATGCCATCGCGGCCCTCCTCATCGTCCTTGTTTGTTGCGATGTCGCCGCACCCCTCCCCGCCTCCGCCCAGCCCTCACCCACCGCCTTCCGCCGCGTCGGCTCGCAGGACGAATCGCGCCAGGATTTCTTCCCCGGCGAAATCCGCGCCCGTCCCGTCCTCGGCAACTACACCCAAGGCCAGTACATGGGGCTCTTCTGCGGCGGACAGGACCTCGCCGGTCCGCAGCAGGACTTCTATGCCGACCCGCGCTGGGGCGACCAGGGCGACGGAACCTTTGCCAACCCCGTGCTCAATGCTGACTTCAGCGATCCCGACGTCATCCGCGTCGGCAGCAAGTACTACATGACCTGCTCCGAGTTCCACTTCATGGGCATGCCTATCCTCGAGTCCGACGACATGGTCAACTGGCAGGTCGTCTCGCAGATATATTCGTCCATAGACCTGCCCGGCTACAGCTCGATGTCGAAGTATGGCGGCGGCACGTGGGCGCCGGCCCTACGCGAGCATGACGGCCGCTTCTATATGTACGTCTGCACGCCCGACGAAGGCCTGTTCATGTCGACGGCCGACGACATCCGAGGTCCGTGGGCACCACTCCATCAGGTCCGGGCCGTGAGCGGATGGGAGGACCCCTGTCCTTTCTGGGATGAGGACGGCCAAGCCTATTTGGGCCGCTCACAACTGGGTGGCGGCCCCATCATCATCCATCGCATGAGCGCCGACGGTCGCGAGTTGCTCGACGACGGCACGGAGGTCTACCGGGGCGACACGTCGGAGGGCACCAAGCTGTTCAAGCGCGACGGCTGGTACTATCTCAGCATTCCCGAGGGAGGCGTCGGCACGGGCTGGCAGCAGGTGCTCCGCTCGCGCAGCATCTACGGGCCCTATGAGGGCCGCACGGTGCTCGAGCGCGGCGTCACCAATGTCAACGGCCCGCATCAGGGCGCCCTCGTCGACACGCCCGAGGGCGAGTGGTGGTTCTTCCACTTCCAGAGCCACGACCCGCAGGGCCGCGTCGTCCACTTGCAGCCCGTCGTGTGGGGCGACGACGGCTTCCCCGCCATCGGCACCGACTACGACGGCAACGGCATCGGCGAACCGATGAAGATCTGTCGCAAGCCCGCTACGGGCGTCGCCAGCGCGGTGCATTATCCACAGGGCAGCGACGACTTCTCGTCGGCTACACTCCACCCCATGTGGCAATGGAATCATAACCCTGACTCATCGCGCTTCTCGCTCAGCGAGCGTCCGGGATGGCTGACCATCCATCCCCGCAATGCCACGACCCTGCGCCAGGCACGCAATCAGCTCACCCAGAAGCTGATGGGCTACAGCGGTCAGGCCACCGTCCTGCTCGACTTCGCAGAGCTGAACGACAGCTCGCGCTCAGGGCTCGAGTGCATCGGCTCCAACTTCGTCGGCGCCGGCGTACGCAAGGGCGGCGGAAAGGCCTATCTCTACTGGGAGCGCGAGGGCAAGGAGACCATCGTCACGGCACTCAGCAGTGTCGCGACGACCATTCATCTGCGCCTCACGTTCGATGCCATTAAGAATGAGTTCCAGTTCAGCTACAGCCTCGACGGCTCGACGTTCACCGACCTGGGCGACACCTTCAACGAGTCATCGCGCGACTGGAAGGGCGCCCGCATCGGTCTCTACTCCTTCACAGCCGGCACCCACGGCGGTGCGGCCCATTTCGACAACTTCACCTACGAGTTCCAATGAAGAAGATTCTATTGATGATTGGGGCCTGCGTGGCGGCGACGACCGCCTGGGCCACATGGGACGAGCAGGCCGTGCTGGCCCGACGCTTGTCGGCCGATGCTTTTCTGCTCGACAAGCAGGCCTATCTGGCCCAAAGTGCCTACACCAACGGTGTATTCTTCGACTACAACAACGACGGTTTGCTCGACCTGCTCATCGTGGGCCGCGGCGGCGACTGGACCATCAAGGCCGACGTCAACATCGTGGCGCTCTATCGCAACCTGGGGGCCGAGGCCGACTATCGGCTGCAGCGCGTCAGCGACACAGGCTTGCTGCCCTTCACCGACGAGGGCTACTACAACCCCGTCTCGGCGGGCGACGTCGACCACGACGGCTACACCGACCTGCTCATCATGACCTACCACGACGGCCGCCACGTCGACCTCTATCTCAACGACCATGGTACGGGGCGCTTCATCCGACAGGAGAGCGTGCAGTTCGAGGCGGCCACCAACGGCTCGTGCATGCTGGGCGACCTCGACGGCGACGGCTGGCTCGACGTCGAGTTCTCGGGCTACAGCGACCACTCGGCTACGGCGCTGAAGCTCTACCGCAATCAGCACGACGGCACGTTTTCCGACATCTCGCAGGCCAACGTCACGGGTGCCTTCCAGGGCGGTTCGGCCCTGGCCGACATCAACGGCGACGGCCATCTCGACATCATCGCCACGGGCAACGGCAACAACTGGGTCTGTCTGGCGCCCATCTACCTGAGCCAGGGCGACGGCACCTTCACGACGGTCACTGAAAGCAGGAGCGGCGTCAAGGGCGTCAGCCGCGCCACGCCCCTCGTCGTCGACCTCAATGCCGACGGGCGGATGGACATGATTGTCAACGGCGAGCCCAGCGACGGTTCGGGATTCCGCACCCGCATCTATTATCAGAAGGCCGACGGCACCTTCCTGCTCGACACGACCTACCCCATCATTCCCGTCAATCAGGACGGCGGCATCAACATGGGCGATGCCGACGCCGACGGCAACATGGACATCATCATCGGCGGATGGACTGGCACAGGGGCGCCACAGGGCTGCTATTCGTCGCCCCTGCGGGTCTATGAGAACCACCCCGAGGATGCGGGCCTGCCGGGCAACGTGCGCCCCGAGGCGCCAGAGAGCGTCAGCGCCACCATCGAAGGCGACAGCCTCATCATCACCTGGACGGCGGGCAACGACCGCGAGTCGACCGCCGAGGCCCTGCGCTACAACCTCTACGTGCGACATGACGACACGGGCGAACTCTTCACGCTCATCCCCGCCGACCCGCAGAGCGGCCGACTGCTCGTCGGCACCGACCTGCAGACATCGCTTTCATCAAGCATCCATCGCTATGCCCTGCGACACTTCGGCAACGGTCAATATACCGTCGGGGTGCAGACGCTCGACCAGGCCTATGCCCCCAGCCCCTTCGCTACGGCCACCACCGTCGAGGCCGATGGCATCGGCGAACACCGGCCGGCACCCTCTCTCCAAGAACAATACTATGCTTTGGATGGCTCAAAGCTTCCCTTTGCCCCCACCAAAGCAGGCCTTTACATCCAGCGCAGCAGCACTTCAACCAAGAAACTCCTCCTGAAATGAGAAACATCGTCCTCATCATCGGTCTGGTATGTTGCGAAGTCATCGCAACCCTCCCCGCCGCAGCCCAGCCCTTCCGCGACCCCACCCTCCCCCGCGAGGCCCGCATCGACGACCTCATCAGCCGCCTCACCATTGAGGAGAAGGCCAACCTGCTAATGCACTATTCCCCCGCCGTCGACCGCCTCGGTCTGCATCAGTTCCAGTGGTGGGGCGAGGCGCTCCACGGCGTCGGCTTCTCCGGGTTTGCCACCGTCTTCCCAGAGCCCATCGGCATGGCCGCCTCGTTCGACGATGAGCTGTTATATCAAGTCTTCGATGCCGTCAGCACCGAGCAGCGTGCCAAGTACAACAAGGCTGCCCGCACCGGCACGTTCGACACCTTCCAGAGCGTCTCCGTCTGGACCCCCAACGTCAACATCTTCCGCGACCCCCGCTGGGGCCGTGGTCAGGAGACCTACGGCGAAGACCCTTACCTGACCAGCCGCATGGGGCAGGCCGTCGTCCGCGGTCTCCAAGGCCTCGCCAAGAATGCCGTGCATGTTGCGACTGAGCCGCAACCCCGCCGCTACTACAAGACCCTCGCCTGTGCCAAGCACTACGCCGTGCACAGCGGCCCCGAGTGGAGCCGCCACCGCATCGACGTCGACGACATCCCCGCCCGCGACCTCTGGGAAACCTATCTGCCCGCCTTCCGCGACCTGGTGCAGAAGGCCGACGTCCGCGAGGTGATGTGCGCCTACAACAGCGTCGACGGCGAGCCCTGCTGCAGCAACGCCCGCCTGCTCCGGCAGATCCTGCGCGAGGAGTGGGGCTTCACCGGACTGGTGGTCAGCGACTGCGACGCCATCAACGACATCTGGGTGGAGGGCCATCACGCCGTGGAACCCGACGTGGCCCATGCCTCAGCCCGCGGCGTCGCAGGCGGCACCGATCTCAACTGCGGCGGCAGCTACACCTCGCTGCCCGAGGCCGTCGGTCAGGGGCTCATCAGCGAGCAGCGCGTCGACGAGAGCCTGCGCCGCGTGCTCCGCGCCCGCTTCTCGCTCGGCGACTTCGACCCCGACTCGGTCAGCGAATGGAACGCCCTGACGATGGACGTCGTCAACTGTCAGGCCCACCGCGACCTCGCCCTCCGGATGGCCCGCGAGACCATCACCCTGCTCAAGAACGACAACAACGCCCTCCCCCTTCTGCCCACCCCCCTCGTCGTCATGGGCCCCAACGCCAACGACTCGACAATGCTCTGGGGCAACTACTCTGGTCGGCCCGCCCACACGGTGACGATCCTCGAAGGGATTCAGGAGAAGATAGGAAAGGAGAACGTCACGTTCATCGACGGCTGCGGCTATGTCAGCAAGAACGTCCGCACGGAGAACCGCTTCGCCCACCTCGGCCGGCTGGAGGCTGACGTCTGGTTGGGCACCCGCATGGAGGGCACACCCGTGGCCCACCGCACCTTCACCCGCCCGCTCAACTTCAACCTCAACGAGGACGGCTTCATCGCCCGCGGCGTCGGTCGCGAGAACTTCTCCGTCCGGCTGCACGGCACCTTCCGCGCACCCGAGACCGAGCAGCTGCAGTTTGCCATTGCCGGCGACGATGGTTTCCGCCTCATTGTCGACGGTGACACGGTGGTCAACGAGTGGCAGACGCAGTCAACGAAGTATTGCTGGCCCACGGTCGAGGTCGAGAAGGGCCGCGACTATCAGATTCAGATTGACTACTTCCAGGAGGGCGGCGGTGCCGAACTGAAGTTCGACATCAACCGCTACCGCGAGCTCACCGACGACGAACTGCTCCGTCAGGTGCCCCGCGAGGCTGAGACGGTGGTCTTCGTCGGCGGCATCTCCTCGCGACTGGAGGGCGAAGAGATGAGCGTCAACGAGCCGGGCTTCCGCGGGGGCGACCGTGAGAGCATTGAACTGCCTGAGCGACAGCGACAAATGCTAAAACAACTGAAGCAGATGTGCAAGCGCGTCATCTTCGTCAACTGCAGTGGCTCGGCCATGGCCATGGTGCCCGAGCAGGCATCGTGCGATGCCATCGTGCAGGCCTGGTATGGCGGCGAGCAGGGCGGGCGCGCCGTCGCCGACGTACTCTTTGGCGACTACAACCCCTGCGGGCGGCTGCCCCTGACGTTCTATCGCTCGACCAACCAGCTGCCCGACTTCGAGGACTATCGCATGCAGGGCCGCACCTACCGCTACTTCCGCGGCCCCGTGCTCTATCCCTTCGGCTACGGTCTCTCCTTCACCACGTTTAAATTAGGAAAAGGAAAAGTGAAAGACGACACCCTGCGCGTGCCCGTCGAGAACACCGGCCAGCGCGAGGGCACCGAGGTCGTCCAGCTCTACGTGCGCGCCCTCGACGACCCCGACGGTCAGCTGAAATCGCTGAAGGGCTTCAGCCGCATCACGCTCGCGCCCGGCCAGAAGGGCACCGCCACGATCGCCCTGCCCCGCGAGACCTTCGAGCGCTGGGACGCGTTGACCAACACGATGCGCGTCGTGCCCGGCCGCTACGTCGTCTACTACGGCACCAGCTCAGCCGACCGCGACCTGAAGACCATCAAGATTGACCTATAACCATCACCCATCCACCTTCAACCATCAACCATCAACCATCAACCTTCCCCCTACCCCCCTTCGCTGACGATACTCAGTGGGCGACATGCCCATCTGCTTCGAGAAGAGCCGCGAGAGATAGTAGCTGTCGTCGATGCCCACCTTGAAGCAAATCTGGTTCAGGCGCATGTCGGTCTGATCGAGCAGCTGGCAGACGCGCTGCACCTTCATCATCGAGAAGTAGTTGAGCGGCGAATGGCCCGTCTGATGCTTGAAGATATTGGAGAAGTAGGAAGGCGAATAGCCCGTGAAGCGCGACAGGTCGCTGAGCGTCAGCCGGTGCTCCAGGTTCTCGCGCATGTAGTGGATAGCGGCCGCCACGACGTCGTTCTCAGAGTTCGGGCGGCGGATGTCAGCCAGCCGGAACTGCTGCAGATAGCACATCGTGCCCAGATAGTGGTGGAGCATGGTCGAGGCATAGCGCAGGTTCTCACGGCCGAAGCCATACTCCAGCGTCGAGAAAATCTCCTCGAACAGCTGGCCGCGGTCGCTGATGCGCGACTGCAGTGAGGGGCGCACGTCGCTCGGCGCTGCGGCCCCGTCGGCATAGACGTCGGCCTGAGAGCCCTTGAAGTGGAGCCAGTAGATGGTCCACGGCTCAGCGTCGTCGCTGCCGTAGACGTGAGGTCGGCCGGCCGGCAGGATGAAGTACTGGTCGCGCCCGACGTGCAGCTCCGCCTCGTCGCCGATGCGATACCAGCCTCGGCCGTCGACACAATAGATGAGCACATGCGCACTGATGGGCTCCCGACGCTGGCAGTAGTGATGAGAAGCGCGCGGATAGAATCCGATGTCGGTGATGTGCAGGCCCTGCATCAGCGGGTCCTGCTCCTCCATCTCGACCACCTGCGGGGGCAGCACGATCTTACGCTCCCCGCGAAATCCCTCCTTCAGTTTCAGTTTCATGGCGGCAAAGATAATGAAAATCAGAGACATGGCCAAATTTTCGGCACACAAATTCGCAAGAAAGTCCATCCTGCGCCGCAAGATTGTAAGGGTCGGGATTGAAGTCTTTTCGCTATCTTTGCACTCTGGGAACCCCGTATCAACTATTCAACCGACATGAACATCAGACTGACACTACTGCTTGCCGCCGGGCTGCTGACAGCCTGTCAGGACGGCGACGACATCGGCCGGGAGAGCTACTACACCTTCCGCGGCGAGACCGTCAGCAGCCTCTGCGAGCACCATCCCGAGCGCTTCTCGATGATGCATCGCGTGCTGCGCGAGTCGGGCCAGGAGACGCTGCTCGCCACCTACGGCCACTACACCGCCTTCCTGCCCACTGACTCGGCCTTCACGCAGTGGCTCGCAGAGCGCAGCACGACGCTCGACGCCCTCAGCGCCGAGGAGAAGCGCGACATCGTCTTCAACCACATCATCCGTTCGACCAACATCGACTTCCTGTCGAAGGACTTCCAGGAGGGCGCCCTGCCCGTGACCAACATGAACGGGCGCTACATGGTCATAGGCTATGAGCACGACGCCGGCGCCGGGCGTAACGACATCATCGTCAACCGCACCGGACGCATCGTGGAGCCCGACATCGAGGTGCACAACGGCGTGGTGCACGCCATCGACCACGTGCTCGTGCCCAGCGACGAGACGCTCGGCGCCCTGCTCGACCAGATGCCCGACTTCACCATCTTCGCCGAGGCCCTGCGGCTGACGCATCTGAACGACTCGATGGCCGAGACCTACGACATGACGTTCGAGAACCCCTTCACGACCGAGTTCGTCAACGTCGTCGGCTACAAGATGAAGACGCTGCAGCAGCGCCGGCTGGGCTTCACCGTGCTGGCCGAGCCCGACGACGTCATGCGGCGGGCGGGCATCAGCAGCGTGGCCGACCTGACCCGCTACGCCGAGCAATACTACGGCACGTCCGACGCCGACGACCCGACCAGCCGCGCGAACGCCATGAACCGCTTCGTCAGCTATCATCTGCTGGATCGCCAGATGTCGACCAACACCCTTATCTACCAGGGCAAGAACACCTCGCAGACGGCCATGGACAAGCGCTACGAATACTACGAGACGATGCTGCGCTACCGCCTCATTGAGGTGAAGGCCGGCAACAAGATCAATACGCGCCGAACGGGCGCCTACGTCGGACTCGACGAGAGCCACTCGAACATCAGCGGGCTGAACGGATTCATCCACCGGCTGACCGACATGCTGGTCTACGACGAGGAGGTGATGCAGCAGGACGTGCTCAACAAACGCATCCGATTCGACGACTACGCCGTGGCGCCCGAGCTGACGAACAACAACATCCGATGGAACCTCATCAACCTCGACGGCTTCGGCGGCTACACCATGGCCCCCGACTACTGCGGCGACCATCTGCGGTTCAATCAGGACTCGAAGATCATCATGTGGGCCAGCGAATGGTGGACAGCCCACCAGGCCGACGAAATCTCCGTCAGAGGCTGGTACGACTTCACCATGCGCATGCCCCCCGTGCCCCCCGGCACCTACGAGATACGTCTGGGCTACCGGGCTGAGCCCTGGCGCGGCATCGCCCAGCTCTTCGTCGACGGACAGATCATCGGCATACCCGTCGACCTGAGCTATACGGGCGACATGCCCCAGATAGGCTGGATCAGCGACGAGCAGACCACCGACCAGGGGGCCGAGAACGACAAGATGATGCGCAACCACGGCTACATGAAGGCCCCCAACAGCATCTTCACCCAGAACGGCAACATCAACCTGCGCCAGGACATCAACTCGCTCCGCATCATCATCGGCACCTTCACCTTCCAGGACTACGCCCCCCACTACTTCCGGGCCAAGAACGTCGACTCGGAGAACGGCGAGTTCACGATGGACTATATGGAGTACGTGCCGGTCAGCTATATCGACATCGAGGGGAAAGACTGAATGATTCGACGACATAAAGATATACAAGCCTCCGGATAAAGCCAAAACTGCGACGCAGTCGGATAAAACTGCGACGCAATCTGATGAAACTGTGACGCAGCTTCATCCGTCTGCGTCGCAAATTCAAGAATAGCCGTCAGTAAAGAACACTTCTGACGACGAATCAGTTGGAAACATCAGAAACCATAATTGAAACGATATGACATCCCGAACAATCACAACCATCCTGCTGGCCATGCTGACAACGGCCATGGCTTCAGCTCAGACCTACCACGAAGGGCAGTGGACGCTCGACGTCGACCGCCAGGGGCGCACCGTCAGCCTCAGCCACGACGGCCATCTCATCATCGCCCACGCCCACGCCGAGGCCGCCAGCGGCGACGCCACGCTCAGCTCGCTCACGGCCGTCAGCGCGGAGCTCAGCCTGACCGACGTCAGCGACTGCTTCGGGCGGGGCCGCGAGTATGCCGTCACCTACGCGATGCCCACGGGCGAACGGCTGCTGCAGACGTTCCGCTTCTACGACGCCCACCCCTACGTCGTCGTTCAGCTCAGTCTGACGGCCGAGGGCGGCGCCCGCTCCCGCCGGCTGGTGCCAGTAGCCACGACGACGCCCGCCACCTTCCTGCCCGCCGACCGCAAGAACCGCATGCTGTGGGTGCCCTGGGACAACGACGGTTGGGTGCGCTATCACTGCTACTACCTGAACCGCACGATGAACAGCATCTCGGCCACGGCGCTCTATCATGCCGACACGCGGCGCGGACTCGTCTGCGGTGCCGTCGACCACGACACATGGAAGAGCGCCATCCACGTCGCCGCCACCGACTACTGCCGCATGGACGAGCTGAGCCTCATCTCGGGCTACACCGATATCTATACGCGCGACACCATCGACGCCCGAACCGTCGTGCCCCACAGCGCCGTCCGGGCCGACACCGTGCGCTCGTCGCGCTTCGTCGTGGCCGTCTACGACGACTGGCGCAGCGGCATGGACGACTATGCCGAGGCCTGCACCCTCGTCGCGCCGCGCCGACAGCCCACCGACGGGCGTCCCTACGCCTGGAACACATGGGGCGTCATGCAGGACAAGGTGACCTACAAGGCCGTGCAGGAGTCGATGCATTTCATCCACGACCAGCTCATGCCCCACGGGTTCCACGACCGCAGCGGCCGCGTCGTGCTGAGCCTCGACGCCTGGGTGTCGTTCAGCGACGACCAGATCCGCCAGTTTGTCGACTCGTGCGAGCGGCTGGACATGATTCCCGGCATGTATATGTGTCCCTTCGTCGACTGGAGCAAGTACGACCGCCCCATCACCGGCACGTCGAAGTACACCTACAAGGACCTCTGGCTCAAGCATCAGGGCCAGTACGTCAAGATGACCGACGCCTATGCCCTCGACCCCACCCATCCGGGCACGAAGATAGCCATGCTCAACGACATCAACCGCTACAAGCGGCTGGGCATCCGGTTCGTCAAGCTCGACTTCATGTGCCATGGTGCCGTCGAGGCCGACTCATGGTATAACCCCGACTGCCAGACGGGTCTGCAGGCCTACAACGAGGGCATGGACTTCATCCGCCAGAAGTTCGGCGACGACGTCTACCTCAACCTCTCCATCGCGCCCATCTTCCCCTTCCGCCAGGTCGACGGCCGGCGCATCTGCTGCGACGCCTACTCGTCGATCGACAACACCGAATATGTGATGAACTCGACCAGCTACGGCTGGTGGCTCTCGGGGCTCTACGTCTGCGACCCTGACAACATGGTCTTCAAGAGCATCTACCACAACGGACAGGAGACCGTCGGCGAGAACCGCGCCCGACTGACCAGCGGCGTCTGCACCGGCATGTTCGGCAACGGCGACTCCTACAGCGACGACTGCCGGGCGGGCTATCCCGCACAGAGCCGCGAGCGCGCCCTAATGCTGCTGACCAACGACGAGGTGAACATCATCCCGCGCACCGTCGACCGCGCCTTCCGCCCCGTCAACGGCAACGACTCGCAGCAGAAGACCGACGGCGCCGAGAACCTCATGATCGGCGAGAACGACACTTACGCCTATCTGGCCGTCATCAACTATCAGCCGCTCATCATGCCCGTCAGCGGCAAGGCGCTCTTCAGCCGCCTGGGGGTCGTCCCCGGGCAGGTGGCGGGCATCAAGGAGCTATGGACGGGCGAGCAGGTCAGCTTCGATGCCGACGGGTTCCAGTACAACGTGCCCGCCAAGGACGCCCGCATCTATCGCATCGAGAAGCGCACGCCGACCCCCGAGGCCATCCATACACCGCAGCGCCAGCCGTCATCGGCCGTCAGCTATTATTCGCTGAGCGGCCGGCCGCTCAATGCCCCTCAAAACAATGCCGTCAACCTCGTTCGCGAGGCTGACGGCACTGTCCGCAAGCTGTTATTCTAAACCTGTTCTATCTCGCCCCTTTTAAGTCCAGCTCGCCCGTAAGACGGATGTCGGCCGACGAGGCGCCGACCATGAAGCGGCAGGTGCCCTCGGGCGTGACGAAGCGCTGCTGACGGTCGTCCCAGCGGCGCAGCTGACTCTTGGCGATGGCGATGCTGACGCGATGGCTGCGGCCACGACCGATGCTGACGCGACGGAAGCCCTTCAGCTGCTTCAGCGGATTGCTGACGCCCTCGCTGTCAGGCAGGTGCACGTAGACCTAAGCCACCTCGTCGGCCGACATACGGCCTGTGTTCTTGACCGTGAAGCTGACCCGCACCGTGTCGGCCTCGTCCTTCAATTGCAGGTCGCTGTAGCGGAAGGAGGTATAGCTCAGGCCATAGCCGAAGGGATAGAGCGCGTCGCCCCGGAAGTTCTGATAGGTGCGGCCCTTGCCGGCAGTGAGGTCATAATTGCCGAAGTCGGGCACGTCGTCGAGCGTCTTATAATAAGTCAGCGGCAGGCGGCCCGCCGGACAGTAGCGGCCCGTCAGCACATCGGCCACGGCCGTGCCGCCCTGCTCGCCCGGATACCAGGCATTGACGATGGCGGGCAGATGGGCCTGCTCCCAGTTCAGGGCCACCGAGCTGCCGGCGATGAGCACCAGCACGATGCGCGGGTTGACCTTCTGCAGCTCACGCAGGAACTCCTGCTGGTCGGCAGGCAGCTCGATGCTGCTGCGGTCCATGCCCTCGCGCTCAATGGTCTTGTTGATACCCATCACAGCCACCACCGCATCGGCCCCGCGCGCTATCCGGCCGGCATCGCCGAAGAGCTCCAGGCGGGTGGCCGCCTCGGGCCGCGGCACGCGCCACTCCAGGCGGGCCATCGTGAAGTCGCGGTAGTAGAAGTACTCGGCCTCCAGGTCGTACTCGCGTCCGGCTTCAAGCTCTATCTCACCGCGATCCTGCTGGACTGGGTGGTTCCACCACTGGTCGACGACCGTCTGGCCATTGACCTTCAGGCGTTCGCCGCCACCAGCCACGGTGAAGCAGAACTGATACTTGCCGCTCACCTCCGGGCGGAGCTTGCCGCGCCAGCGCACCGAGAAGCTGCCCTGCGGGATGAAGGGGTCGGGCGGCTGGTTCGACGGCTCGTAGTTGACCCAAGGCTCCTGACGTTCGCGGGCATTGCCCTCCAGGTTCTGGTTGGCGTAGTACTGAGCCCGGAGTCCCTCGGGGAAACAGCGCTCGGGAATCATCTCCAGCCCGTCGACGGCCGAACGCCAGGGAGCATAATCCACCCTCACCCCCTGTGGTTCAAGCGTACTTCGCAGCCCTTGCAGCACGGAGACCGGTGCCCCCACGGGCACGCCGCTATAGTCGCCATACTCGCACTTGTCGGCATTGATGCCCACGACGGCCACCCGGCGCAGCTTCTTTGGGTTGAGAGGCAGCAATCCGTCGTTCTTCAGCAGCACGATGCTCTGGCGCGAAGCCTGCAGGGCCAGGTCGACGTGGGCCTGACAGCCGACGACGTCGGGCGAGATCCTGGAATAAGGGTTATGGTCGGGATCGTCGAACAGTCCTAAACGCATGCGGGCACGGAGGATGCGATAGACCGCCGAGTCGACGTCGGCATCGGTGACCATGGCCTGACGGTAGGCCGTCCGGAGCGACTCGCCGAAGACGTCGTCGCCGCACTCCAGGTCGAGCCCGGCCTTGAGGGCCATCATCGCAGCCGCCTCTTTGTTCTTGGCCCAGTGGTGCGTCCAGACGAGGAGTCCCGGTGCACCGCAGTCGCTCACGACATAGCCGCTGAAGCCCCAGTCACGGCGCAGCACCTTGGTGAGCAGCCAGGGGTTGGCCGTGGCGGGAATGCCGTTGACGGCGTTGTAGGACGACATGACGGCCTGGGCATCAGCTTCCCTGACACAAGCCTCGAAGGGTGCGAGATAGTATTCGCGCAACTGTCGCTCACTGACCTGTGCATCACATTCGAAGCGGTTGTGCTCCTCGTTGTTCACGGCGAAGTGCTTCGGCGTAGAGACACATTTCAGGTATCTTTTGTCGTAACCCTGCAGGCCGCGGACGAAGGCGGCCCCCATGCGGCCCGACAGCCAGGGATCCTCGCCGTAGGTCTCAGGCGTGCGGCCCCAGCGGGGGTCGCGGGCTATGTTGACCGTAGGACTCCAGAACGTCAGCAGGTCGCTGAACTGATCCTGCTGGTCGCGCCCCTGTCGCAGCAGGTTCCACTTGCCGCGGGCCTCGTCGCTGATGGCTGTCGAAATGCGCTCGATGAGGTCGGGATTCCAGGTCGAGGCCAGTGCGATGGCCTGCGGAAACACCGTGAAGCGGCCTGGCCGGATGACGCCGTGCAGGGCCTCGTTGCCGTGGAAGTACTTAGCAATGCCGAGTCGGGGCACGCCGAACGAGGTGGCTTGCATCAGGTCCGACTTCTCGTCGAGGGTGAGCCGTGAGAGCAAGTCCATGATCCGTTCATGCTGCGGCAGGCGCTCGTCCTGATAAGGATGCTGAGCCCCTGCCGGCAGAGCGACGGCAAGGGCTGCAGCAATGATGACGGAGTGAAGATTCTTTGTCATGATTACGTCTGACGACTTTACTTCCTGACGATTTTCCTTCCCTGCTGCACCAGCAGACCGCTGGCCTGAGGGCTGACGCGCTGGCCTGCAAGGTTATAGGTGGGAGCTTCAGCCCCGCTGCCGTCTTCGGTCAGCGAGCGGATGGCGCTGGCATAGGTCGTCGTGGCGAAGGGACTGGCGGCGCCGCAGAGGTCGACGGTCTGCACCCCCACCTCATAGTCGCCCTCGGGCACGCTGACCGCAAACGTGAGGACATCCTCCTCGCTGCGCACCAGCGTCTGCACGTCGCGATAGGTCAGCAGCCGGCCGGTCTCGAGGTTGGCGGGTAGCAGCTGGGCAGTCCAGCCCGTGACGCGGTTGCGGACGCTGACGTTGTAGGCCAGTGCCGGTTGGGCTGTCTCCGCGTCGCTACCAGCCTCCCACCTGACGACGATGCGGCCGTCGGCATAGGTAGCCTCAACGCCGGTCGGGGCCTCGGGCAGCGTATTCTCGCCGTAGACATTCTTATAGATGCGCGACTCAAGCTTCCAGTCGCCGTCCCAGCCGCAGTGGAAGCTGAACACGTCCTTGACGTTGCGGCCATAGAAGTCGCCGAGGGCGAAGCTGCCCGATTCGGTCAGCCCGAAGCCCGACGTCTCAGCCGTGAACGTGTTGTCAGGGTTCTGCATAAAGACGAAGCTGCCCCATCCCAAGTCGTTGACGGGTGTCCAGCCGGTGGCAATGACGTCGACCAGTCCGTCGTTGTTGACGTCGACTGCCTCGGCAGCAGCTGCAGAGAGGCCATAGAGCCCATTGCCGCCGTCGACGTCGCTACGCACGAACGTGAAGTCGCCCATGCCGGTGTTCAGGTAGACGTCGGCGCGCTTGTCGCCCTGGTTGGGCGTGCCGAGCGAGAGGATGTCGAGCCAGCCGTCGCCATTGAAGTCGGCAATGGCCAGTTCGCTCTCGTAGCAGCCGACGAAGACGTCGGTGTCGATGGTCAGTTCCTCAAACTCGCCATTGCCCAGGTTCTTGTAGATGTAGAAGCAACCGCCGCCGAAGTTGCCGTCGCGCCATCCGGTGTAGACCAGGTCGAGGAGGCCGTCGCCGTTGAGGTCGGCAAAGCGGATGGAGCCGTTGCTGACGGGCGCAGCCATACGGGTGGCTACGGGCTCGAAGGTCGCCTCGTCGATTTCGAAGAGGGCCTCGGCGCGGGGGTTGACGTCGTAAGGCAGTGGATTGAACACGCGCTGGTCCTGGAAGGTGCCGTCGCCCTGATTACGGAACAGGCGCACGAAGCGCTCCCACTGGTTCTCCTCGTCGCCGGGCTCACGCTTGTAGTGGCGTTCGCCGAGCAGGGCGATGTCCTGCAGCCCGTCGCCGTCGTAGTCGCCGATGGCCACGGTCTTGGCGCCGTAGGAGTTGTCGTTGCGGCCCATGTCCATGGCCTGCAGCAGTCCGCTGGCCGGCACGATCTCGAACTGATAGCCCCGCTCAGCCCCCAGGTTGCGATAGACGAGCTGATAGATGTAGTCGGGATCCTCGCCGGCCCATACGCCGCATTCGCTCTTGCCGCCCGTCAGCACGTCGAGCTGTCCGTCGTTGTCGACGTCGAGCCATCGCGTCACGTTCCAGTAGAGGGGCAGCAGCCCGTTGGCGCCGAAGCCGTCCTGATCGTTGGGGTTTGAGTACTTAGCCGTGAACTTGCCGTCGCCCTGCCCGGTGAGCAGCACGCCGTAGGCCGACCAGTTGTAGAAGTAGCTGCCGTCGTTGACCTCGCCCTCGGGGGGCTGGGGGAACAGCCAGTTGGCACCGCCGTAGTAGATGTCGTCGAAGCCATCCTGATTGTAGTCGGCCACGGTGGCCGTGCCGCGATGCAGGGGCAGGAACTCCTCGGGCTGTTGCTCGAAGACCTGGGCGCCGGCCGTGGTGGTTGTGAGCATGGCGGCGCTCATCAGCAGGAAGTTGCAGAATACGTGTTTCATAATAGAATGCAATAAATGAGTTAATAATAATTAGGAGAATCGGAAGTTGACCGTGTGGTCGTAGACGTCGCCGGGGCGGAGCAGCGGTTGACGGAACGCGGGGTGATGGGGGGCGTCGGGCCAGAATTGCGGTTCGAGGCAGACGCCCTCGAAGGGGCGTGGGCTCCAGCCTGAGGTGTAGAGCAGGAGTCCGGGCAGCGACGTCTCTACCTGCAGCCGTCGGCCCGAGTGGGGGTCGGTGAGCGTGGCCGACTGGACGTCAAAGCAATGGTTGAAGCGGAAGCGTCCGAGCGGCCGGCCCTGGCGGAAGTCGAAGGGCGTCGTCGCGACGCTGGGCACGCGGCCCGTCGGGATGTGGTCGGCCGACGTCTCAACGTAGCGGGTGGCATCGGTCTGCAACTGATGGTCGGCGATGGTCAGGCATTGTCCGGCCGACAGGTTGAAATAAGCATGACACGTGGGGTTCAGCAGGGTCGGACGGTCGGCGGTGGCGCGAAGGCGCAACAGCAACTGGCAGCCGTCGGTCCAGCGATAGGTGGCCTCCACGTCGACGCGACCAGGGTAGCCGCCGTCGCCGTCGGGCGAGGTGAGGGTGAAGCAGACGCCATCGGCCAGCAGGCGGTAGTCCCACCGCCGGCGGTCGAAGCCGCAAAAGCCGCCGTGGTTGGAGTGGCGACCGTCGTTGGCATCGAGGCGGAAGGTCTGTCCGTCGAGCACGAAGCTAGCGTCAGCGATGCGGTTAGCCACGCGCCCGACGATGGCGCCACGATAGAGCGTGTCGCTGACATAGTCGTCGCTCCCGACGAGCACGTTGCCCAGACGGCCCTCGCCGTCGGGCACGCAGCAGCGCGTCCAGCGTGCGCCCAGGGTGCACAGCTCGACCGTCGCTCCGAGGGCGTTGGTCAAGGTGATGAATGACAGTCCGTCAGCAGTATGTCGCACATCGGTTGTTACCATGCTTCTATAACTCTAAAAGTTATGTGTCTCTTTTGCAGTAGGAGGTGACGTGTCCCACGTCACAATCCGCGGTTTTGTGACGTGGGGCACGTCACCTCCTACCTGGATGCTGCAAAGTTAGGCAAAAGGTCTGACTTCAGCATGGACAATCATACGCCCCGGAATGGACAAAGTGGCGCTTCTCGATAGTAATATAGGGGTATATTACCTTCAAGAAGTGCCACTTCTCCGCTAACAAACTATCAGTTAGCCCAGTGGTTGCCGATGGAGAGTCCGGGCCAGTCGTCGGTGCGGAAGGGCACGCAGGGCAGTCCGTCGGCGTTCTGCAGGTTGCAGATGGGGTTAACATGCCAGGCATAGCGCACGGCGACCGGAGCCTTGACGTCGGGACACGTGACGACGACCGACTGGCCGTCGATGCGGGCCTGGGCCCAGTGCCAGCGATGGTCGCTGCCGGCAATGGCAAAGCCACGGAGCGGCCCGCCGTCAGCCGTGCGCAGGCCGCGGGCATGACTGAACGCGATGCGGATGGCCTGACCCTCAATCTGATAGCCCTCATAGAGGGGCCCCGAATACTCCAGTCCCTGCTCACCGTGGGTCTTGGCGCGGGCGATGAGCCCCAGCCGGCGGCCCACCTCCTGCTTGTTCTTCGGATGGATGTCGCCAGCCTCGCCGATGTCGATCAGACAGGCCAGCCCCGAGTGCTCGACGTGGCGGGCGGCCATGGCCTGCGCCTCGCGCACCTCGGCCCACTCGTCGTCGCCGGGCTCGGTCTGCAGCTGTTTGTAGTTGGCCAGCTGCACGATGTAGAAGGGGAAGTCGTAGCCCCAGCGGGCGCGCCAGTCGCGGATCATCAGCGGAAGCAACTCGCGATACTGATAGCCCTTATGCTCGTTGTTGCACCCCTGATACCAGATGGCGCCACGAATGGCGAAGCCGACAAGGGGATTGATCATGGCATTGAAGAGCACGCTGACCAGATTGGGCGTCGACGAGTCGTTGACGGGCACGGGCTGAACCTGGGCGAGGGCCACGGTGGGCTGATAGCGCCACGGGCCGCCGAGGGCGATGCGCTCACCGCGACACTCGAGGTAGAGCTGGTCGGCAGCACTGTAGAGGCCACCGCCGCCACCAGTGTCGACGATGTGCATGGCTATGACGGCACGGCCACCCTTCACCTGCCTGGCGGGGATGGTGTAAAGACGCTGCTGGCCGTAGGCATCGGTCTGTCCGACGAGTTCACCGTTGAAGTAAGTGTGGTCGATGTCGTCGACCAGCGGACCGAGGGAGAGCGTCACGCTACGGCCGGCCCACGAGGCAGGCAGGTCGACCGTGCGGCGCAGCCAGACGGCTCCGTCGTAGTTGTCGAGCCCGGCCTTCTCCCACTCCACGGGGATGGTCATCGTCGGCCATGCGGCGTCGCCGTCGAACGTGGCGGCGGCCCACCGCGGCTGCAGGGCGTCGTCGAAGCCGGGGTCGAGCGACACGACGCGCTGCTTCCAGGCCGCGAGGCGGTCGGCGTAGAGGCGTTCGCGCTCAGACTTATCAGCAGGCACGAGGCTGAGGGCGTCGAGGGCCTCCTGCATGTCGGGATGGAGGCGGAGGGCCTCGCTGCTGGTCCACGGCTCGATGAACGTGCCGCCCCAGGAGGCGTCGATCAGGCCGACGGCGACATGCTGCGTCTGATGGATATTGCGTCCGAAGAAATAGGCGGTGGCCGAGAACTCCTTGACACTCTGGGCGGAGCAGACCTGCCAGCCGCCGCCGAGGTTGGTCTGCAAGTCGGTCAGGGGTTGCGGGCTCGTCTGACGGCTCACCTGGAGCAGCCGGATGTCTGGATATTGGTTGGCCTCCTGCTTCTCCTGTTCATAGTTCAGCACGCGGCCCCAGCCGTCGATGGGCATCTCCATGTTCGACTGGCCCGAGCAGAGCCACACCTCGCCCACCATGACGTTGCGGAGCACGAGCCGCTGGCCGTCGTTAACGGTGACGGTGTAGGGGCCGCCAGCCTCTGGTGTGCGCAGGCTGGTGCGCCAGCGGCCCTCAGCGTCGGCCGTAGTGATGACGGTCGAGTTGTTCCATGAGGTGCTGACGGTGACCTTCTTGCCCGGCTTGGCCAGTCCCCAGATGGGGGCATCGGCCTGTTGCTGAAAAACCATGTTGTCGGTAAACAGTGGCGGCAGCTGGGGCCGCCCCTCTGACGTGAGTGCGGCTGCAGCTGAAAGGATGACGAAAAGGCTTCTGAGTTTCATAGGGTTGGGTATTTATTGTGTGTAGGACAGTTACTCGTTAGTGATTTCTATGATGTGGCTGACGAGCGGGTTGGCCGAGGTGACAGTGATGCCGACCTTCATCAGATAGTCGCCGGTGTAGACCTTGTCGTGGCAGCCGAGCCAACTCTGCTGGCCGGGCATGAGGCATACCTCACGCACACGATAGCGGGCTGAGGGATCGAGCCCCCTCAGACGGGTGGGCAGCTGAGGCTCGCCATAGCGCGGATAGACGTCGTAGGCGAAGACGAGGGCATGGCGACGGTCGTCGCTGACGCGCTGCATGACGCAGTGCTGGCCCTCGTATGGCGACACGAGACGATAGAGTTCAGGACTGTAGACGACGGGCTTCAGGCGGTTGTATTCGCGAATAGCCTGTCGGCAATATTCGAGGTCGTCGGCGCTCAGCGACTTGAGGCCGATGTCAAAGCCAAGCTTACCGGCGAAGGCGACGTCGACGCGGAACTTCACGGAGGCCCGGCTGTTCCAGTTGGTGACGTGTGCACACATGGCCTTGGAAGGCATGAACATGGAATAGCCCCACTGGATGAACAGGCGCTCGACGGGGTCGGTGTTGTCCGAGCACCAGAACTCGGTGAAATAGCGTAAGCCCTCAAAGTCGGTGCGGCCGCCACCGCCGGAGCACATCATCAAGTAGAGATCGGGATACTTCTGCTGGACGCGGCGGAGTACATTGTAGAGGCCCCGCACGTAGTCGACGTAGAGGTTGCCCTGCTGCGTCTTCTCATAATGCGAGAAGATGTTGGTGATGGGCGAATTGCAGTCCCACTTCATGAACTTCAGACGCGGGTTCTCCTGCATGAGGTTGTCGACGACACCGAAGACGAAGTCCTGCACGCGCGGGTTGCTGAGGTCGAGCACCAGCTGGTTGCGGAAATAATAGTCCTCACGGCCGTCCCACTTCAGGATCCAGTCGGGGTGCTGCTCAGCCAGTTCGCTCTGCGGGTTAACCATCTCGGGCTCAATCCAGATGCCGAACTCGACGCCGCGCTCATTGGCAGCCTTCACCAGATAGGGCACGCCGTTGGGCAGCTTCGAGCGCGTCACCTGCCAGTCGCCCAGTCCGGCATGGTCGTCCTTGCGTGGATACTTATTGCCAAACCAGCCGTCGTCGAGCAGGAAGAGGTCGACGCCCAGGTCGTGGGCCTCGCCGAAGAGGTCGGTCAGCTTCTCTTCGTCGAAGTCGAAGTAGGTGTTCTCCCAGTTGTTGAGCAGTGTCATGCGGTCGTCCCCACCCTTATAGAGCTGATGGCGAAGGGCCCAGCGCTGGAACCGTCGGCTGCCTTCGCCAATGCCCTCGGTGGACAGGGTGAAGTAGAAGTCGGGTGTGCGGAACGTGTCGGCCCGTTTCAGCAGATAGGTCGAGGCGTCAGGGTTGATGCCGCTGACGATGCGCAGGGCACCGTTGTGGTCGACCTCGAAGGTGAATCTGAAGTTGCCCGTCCAGCCAAGTGTGCCCATCAGGATGTCGCCATGCTCCTCTGTGGCGGGGGCGCCGAGGCCCACGATGAAGAAAGGCGATGCAAACATGTTGGCACGGGCCCCGAGGCGCGAGTCGACGATCTTCTTGCCGAAGCGGAGCGGCTGGCTCGACATCTGCATCTCCTTGGCCCAATCGCCCGAAAACTCCGTCAGATAGTAGGCCGGCGACTCGAAGTAGAGCATCGACGAGGCATAGCGGGCGATGTAGACGGTGCCCTTCTTCTCGTCGTGGCTGATCTCGGTCCATTGGCGAATGATGTCTTCATCGGGATAGACCTCATAGTGGAGAACCACCGTGACGGGATAGAGCTCGTCGCGAAGAGTGATGGCGGTCTCATGCCCTTTCTGAGTGTGAGAGACATACTTGAGGATGCTCGTCGGATGACCGTCGGCATGGCGAATTTCGAAAGCCGGCTCATAATAGTCCTCGGTGCCCATGACGGGATAGGCCTCAAAGCCTTTGATGGCGGTGCTGGTCAGAGGACCGAAGGGCTGACTGAACTGACTGAGGTCGGTAGCGTCGCTGAGCCGCTCGCCAAGATAGGACTGATAGAGGCGGCCGTTGTCTTTCACCTGCAACACCAGCTGGGTGTTGCGGGTCGTGATGTTGATGTTGGTCGCAGCAGTGGCCGGGCAGGCGAGTCCGGCGAGCATCTGGAGTGAGATAATCGTCTGTTTCATTATTTCGATTTATTGTTCTGTCTTTTATTCAACTACGTTACAGTAACTTTTTCGCTTTCGCCCTTTCGAAAAGTTTACTGCAAAAATAGCGGATTTTAATAATAATAGGTGGAGACAGAGCGCGCAAAGAATAAAAGAGATTTTGCAAAAAGGCCCCGATGAAACGAAATAACACGATTCTGCGACATTTGTTACATCGAAAGCTTTGCCGTTCAGTGTTTTTTTCTTACCTTTGTCCGCAGATTTATATAAATAAGACTGCTAATCATGGCTTTCAAACGTATCGTCATTTTGTGTCTCACCGCCGTGCTGGCTTTCGCGCCGGACGTGCTTTTTGGGGCCAACTACAACTTTACGCGCATCGCCTCGAACGAGGGACTGAGCGAGCAGTGCGTCAAATCCATCGTGCAGGACTACTGGGGATTCCTGTGGTTCGGGACGAAGAACGGACTGAACCGCTGGGACGGACGGCAAGTGAAACGCTACGACGTGGACGACCTCGAACGCGGCTCTGGCAACCACAACGTGTCGGCGCTCTATGAGGACGCGCAGCACCGTCTGTGGGCCGGCACTGACCGCGGCGTCTACATCATGGACCCCATGACGGAGCGCTTCACGTTCTTTGACGTCAGCACCGACGAGGGCGTGCAGATAAAAAACTGGATTGCACAGATCACAGGCGACCACCAGGGCTGCATCTGGGTCGTCTCACCCAACGAAGGAGCCTTCCGCTATAACCCTGCGACGGGCCACATGTCGATGTATCGCACAGCCAAGGACGCCTCGTCGTCGCATCTGAACAACCCGGAGTGTATGCTGGTCCGTGCGAACGGTGACATCTGGCTCGGCACGAACGGCGCCGGCCTCTTCCGTCTCGACCAGAAGACCGGACAACTGTGGCAGATGCTGGAGGACAAGGACGGCCACTCCCTGGCCGGGAAGAACATCTACGTCATGGCCGAGCAGGACGACTGGATCATCGTCGGCGAGCACGAGGGCATGTTGATGAAATATAATCCCACGACCAACATCCTGACCGAGGTACAGGCTCCCAACGTTCACTATAAGGTCATCAGGGCCTTGACCGTCGACGGAGACGACCTGTTCGTCGGCACACAGAACGGGCTCTACATCGTCAACGAACACGCTGGCACTGAGACTATCATCCGGGAGAATGACATCCTGCCGTCGGGACTGAGCGACAACCTGATCTATTCGCTTTACATGGACCGCGACCGCGGCCTCTGGGTGGGCACGATGATGAGTGGCGTCTGCTATCTGCCGCGTCAGGGCATGCAGTTCACCAGCTACCTGCCCATGGGGACCCCCAACTCGCTTCATTCCAAACGGCTGCGCGACATGCTACGCACGGCCGACGGCGACGTCTGGATCAGCGATGAGGAAGGCGGGCTCAACATCTTCCACTCGGCGACACAGACCATCGAGCAGGTGCCCGTCACTATCTACAAGGGCGGCTCCAACCGATTGGGACTGATGGAACTGGGCGACGACGTATGGTCGGGCATTTTCAAGAATGGTCTCGACGTGGTCAACAAGCTCACACACAAGGTCGTTCATTACTCGCCTGAGCAGCTGGGACTCGACGTCGAAGGCAGTGTCTACGCCTTGCTCCACGACAGCCACGGCAACGTCTGGCTCGGTTCGGGCAGTGGCGTCTACCTGCGCTCAAGCGGTATGCGTTTCACCCGCATCAACACCCTGCCCGACATCTTCACGCAGGACATAGCCGAGGACCGCGACGGCAACATCTGGATTGCCACCATGGGCAGCGGCGTCTTCCGTCTTGACCCGAAGACTTTCCGCGCCGAGCAGTTCATCTACGAGGAGGGAGCCACCGAAGGCATCAGCTCGAATGGCATCAGTTCCATCACCATCACACACGACCAGAAGCTCTGGTTCTCGACCGACCGCGGCGGCATCTGCACTTACGACCTCGACACCCGCCAGTGGACGCGCTACTCAAAGGCCGACGGACTGCCCGACGACGTCGCTTACAAGATTCTGGAGGACAGAGAGAACAATCTGTGGTTCGGCACGAACCAAGGATTGGTGCGCTTCACCCCCGCCACTCGCCAAGTGCTTGTCTACCGCAGCAGCAACGGTCTGCTGAGCAATCAGTTCAACTATAAGTCGGCGGCCAAGGCCCTGAACCATAGCTTCCTCTTTGGCGGCACCAACGGACTCATCTTATTTGAACCGCGTCTGACCGAGGAAGACAGCATCACGAGCCCCATCTTCATCACGAACCTGCGCGTCAATGAGGCCGACGTGAGGCCCGAAGAAGGCGGCATCCTGACCACCAACATCCTGCATACACACGAGATTACCCTACCCCACGACGTAGGAAGCATCAGCTTCGACGTCTCTACGCTCAACTTCTCAGGCACCGAGAGCCGCTACCTGGAGTATCAGATGGAAGGACTGACCAACGACTGGACCACCACTCAGACGGGACTGAATATCAACTACTCGCAGCTGCAGCCCGGCAAGTACACTTTCCGTGTACGGCCCGTCGGTGACCCGAAGCACATGACCGTGCTGACGATCAACGTGCGCCACCCCTGGTGGTCATCGATACTGGCTCGCGTCGTTTACTTCCTGTTGCTCGTAACGATGGCTTACTTTGTCTATCGGTTCATGCAGCGACGCCAGACGGAGAAGATGAAGGCTCGCGAGGCCCACTTCCGCGAGGAGCAGGACAAGCAGCTGCTACAGGCCAAGATCAACTTCTTCACCAACATTACCCACGAGATCCGCACCCCGCTCACCCTCATCAACGGCTCTGTTGAGAATCTGAGGGAAGAACTGGAAGTGAACAGCAACAAGCCGCTTCAGAAAAACATCGGTGCCATCGAGAAGAACACGCGCCGGCTGCTGAACCTCATCAACCAGCTGCTCGACTTCCGAAAGGTGGAGTCGAACAGTTTGCAGCTGGACGTCTCAAACGTTGACTTCGCTCAACTGCTGGAGAGCATCGTTGCCCGCTTTGAACCCACCATCAGCGGCATGCACAAGACCATCAGCCTCGACCTGGAGGACGACAACCTGATGCTGCAGGCCGACCAGGAGGCAGTGACCAAGATTGTGAGCAACCTGCTGAACAATGCCCGCAAGTACAGCGAGACGTTCATACAAGTGACAGCCCGCAAGAATGACGAACAGATGGAATTGCGCGTCACGAACGACGGCCATCAGATTCCTCCCGACAAGGCCGAAGAGATTTTCCAGCCCTTCACCCGTCTCGACGATTCCCACAGCCAGTCAGGCTCTGGACTGGGTCTCTCCATGGCTCGCTCCTTAGCGGAAATGCACGGCGGCAAACTCTACGTCAACACGCAGTCGGAATATAACGAGTTTGTGCTGACGCTGCCTCTGAAGCAGACAAACATCTTAGCAACAGAAACGCCTGAGCCACCAGTCGAGGAAAAGACGTCTGACGTCACTGCCGACAGCGCCCCAACGGAGATGCCTCTCGAGGTCATGGGAGGCGCTTCCACCATTCTCATCGTCGAAGACAACGAGGAGGTGCTCGCCATGGTGGCCGAGGGATTGCAGAAGCACTACAATGTAGTACGGGCAAAGAATGGTGTGCAAGGACTGAACAAAGCGCACAAAGAGCACGTCGACCTCATCGTGACGGATGTGATGATGCCCGAGATGGACGGTCTGGAGATGACGCGCCGACTGAAGGAGGGCATCGAGACGAGTCACATACCAGTCATCATGCTCACGGCCAAACAGACGCTCGCCGGCCGCTTGGAGGGTCTGCGCGCCGGTGCCGATGCCTACATTGAGAAGCCATTCTCTTTCGCTCATCTGCTGACCCAGGTGGAGACGCTACTCACCAACCGCCAGCGCGAACGCGAGAGCTTCATCAAGAAGCCCTATCTGCCCGTGCAGTCGAGCGGCATCTCGAAAACTGAGGAGCAGTTCATCGGCCGCATCACCGAGCTCATCCTGAAGAACATCCGCCAGTCGGAATTCAACGTCGAGCAGCTGGCCTCCGAGATGTGCATGAGCCGTTCCAGCCTGCACCGCAAGATCAAGGAGGTGAGCGATATGACCCCCATCGACTTCATCCGGCTCATCCGACTGAAGAAGGCCGCCGAGCTCATCCGCGAGCGGGGCTACCGCGCCAACGAGGTGTGCGAGATGGTGGGCATCAATTCGCCCTCCTACTTCATCAAGCTCTTCCAGAAACAGTTCGGCATGACGCCCAAGGAGTTTGCCAACCAGAAAGAATAACAAAAGGCTCATCGTTGCAAAGAATAGAAGAAATGTCGCAGCCATCGGCGAAAAGGCGCATTTTGCCACATTATTCTCAAATAATGACGCAGATGTGCGCCTTCTTTATGGTTTTTATTTAATAAATTTGCAGCGACTCAGACTTCACAGCACATGAAATCATTAGGAACGACACTTATTATCACACTGTTCCCCATTGTCCTGAGCGGGTGTCGCGGCAGCGAACGCGTCGCCCAAGGACAATGGGCTCTCACCTACAGCGGCCGTGGCGTCAGCATCGTCCACGGCACAACCAGCATAGCCCAAGGTCTGCAAGCCGAATACCGGCTCGACGACCGCATCGTCAGATCTTCTGTCTACGGCCATCGCTCGTTCAGCCAGGAGCGCATCAGCGACGACTACGGACAGGGTCGGCGATGGACCATCACCTACACTGACGAAAAGCTGCCCACGCTGACACAGACGTTCAGCATCTATGACCAATACGTGCTGACCGACATCGCCCTGCAGTCGGCTGAGGGCGTCAGCACCAACTATATGGCCCCCATCGTGGTCGAACAGACCGACACACTCATCAGCAATCCGGACAGGCGTCGGATCTTCGTGCCTTTCGACAACGACGCCTGGATCCGTTTCAGTTCGACCACCGAGCGGGCCGACACACTGCGGTCCTATGAGGTGACGTCCATCTACGACACGCGCAATCGCCATGGCCTCATCATTGGCGCCATCGACCACGACCGATGGAAGAACGCTGTCGAACTGACCGACGGGGCACGTCGGCTGAGGGCTTTCAGCGGAGTGGCCGACCAGCTGACCCGCGACCGTCTCAGCCATGGCGCCGTCACTGGCCAGCGCGTCAGTTCGGCCCGCATGATGATCGGTCTGTTCACCGACTGGCGACAGGGTATGGAAACCTTTGCCGACGCCAATGCGACGACGGCCCGTCCGCGACCGTGGCAGAAGGCCATGCCCGTCGGCTGGAACTCGTGGGGCGCCCTGGCTTTCAAGGTGAACCACGACAACTCCACGCGCGTCTCAGATTTCTTCGCCCGCGAGCTGCAAACCCGCTCGTTTGCCAACGCCGACGGGCTGCTCTACACGGGGCTCGACTCGGGCTGGAACAGTTTTTCGGAGGAAGACCTGAAGGACTTCGCCGACCGCTGCCGACGCAACAACCAAGTGCCCTGCATCTACTGGACACCCTTCACCGACTGGGGTAAGAATCCGGAGGCTCCCCTGCCGTCACAGTCGGGAGAGACAGGGGAGAGACTCATCTACAAGGACATCTACCTCTACGCCAACGGACAGCCGCAGGAACTCGACGGGGCCTATGCCATCGACCCGACCCACCCCGCCGTGCAGCGCATGATGGAGCAGACCCACGACCTCTTCCGCCGTTGTGGCTATGAGTATGTCAAGATGGACTTCATGACCCACGGCCGTATGGAGGCCGACCGCTGGTATCGCCCAGAAATCACGACCGGCACCGAGGCCTATAACTACGGCATGCATCTGCTCGACAGCATCTTCTCGGACATGTATCTGAACCTCTCCATTTCGCCCATCTTCCCCGCCCAGTATGCCCAAAGCCGACGCATTGCCTGCGACGCCTGGAATAAGATCAAGGACACGGAGTACACCATGAACGCCCTCTCATGGGGATGGTGGATCGACCGCATCTATCAGTATAACGACGCCGACCACGTCGTCCTGCGCGATGCCACCGAGGGCGAGAACCGAGCCCGCATCACGTCGAGCGTCATCACCGGGCTCTTCATCACCGGCGACGACTTCTCTGCCGACACGATGGCCATCAGCCGCGCCCGCCTCTTCCTGACCAACCCCGACATCAACCGTCTGGCCACGGGCCGCTCGTTCCGTCCGTTGCAGGGCGACAACGATCGCTCGGAGCAGACCTTCATCCGTCAGGAGACGGACGGCGCCGTCGTCGTTGCGGCTTTCAATTATGGCGACAATCCACGCCCGTTCGTCTTCGACCGCCTGCTGATGGAGCTCGACGCCGAGGCGAACTATACTGTTGAGGAACTTTGGGAACACAAGCCCGTCAGCCTCGACGCCACCATCATGATTCCCGCTAAGGATGTGCGGGTCTACAGGATTCAGAAAACAGAATAGACTCAATCAAACAATTATATAAATGAAGAAAGCGATTCTGACAGTCTTCGGCCTCGTGGCTATGCTGACGTCAATGGGAGCCACCGAACTGAGTGGCGGTAAATGGAACATCAGCCTCGACGAACGGTCGAAGCGACTGACCATCAACTTCGACGGACGGACGCTGATGGCCGATGCCTACTGCGAAGCATCGCTCGACGGCCAGACCCTCCATTCACACGAGGCCGAGACCGTCAGCCACGACCAAAAGGACATTGCCGACTGCTTCGGCCTGGGCCGACAGCACACCCTGACCTACACCATGCCCTCGGGCGCAAAGTTCATACAGACCTTTGCGTTCTACGACGCTCTGCCCTACTTCGTCGTCTCGCTCGGCGTCACCAAGGCCGACGGCAAGACGACGTGCAACTACCTGGCCCCGCTGAAGAGCGAGACACGGACCACCTTCATGCCCCGCGACAACAAGAACCGCGTGCTCTTCGTGCCCTTCGACAACGACGGATTCATACGCTATGCCTCCAACTATCTGCGCGGCACGGCCACCGACTCCTACTCGGCCACGGCCATCTATAACTCCGTCAGCCGCGAGGGCCTCGTCGCCGGCGCCGTCGACCATTACTACTGGAAGAACGCCATCCACGTCAAAGGGACTGACTATTACAACCTCGACGAACTGACACTCATTTCAGGCTACACCGACAGCCACTCCCACGACACCATCCAGAGCGAAGGCCGCTCAATGCCCCACGGCGCCGTCGTGGCCGACACGGTCCGCTCCTCGCGATTCGTCGTGGGCTTCTACGACGACTGGCGCTTCGGGCTGGAGACCTTCGGACAGGCCTGCACCCGCGTGGCGCCACGACGTGAGTGGGCGGGCGGCGTGCCCTACGGATGGAGCTCATGGGGCGTACAGTCGACCGACATCTCCTATCAGGGCGTCATCGACTGTGCCGACTTCATCCGCGACAACCTCGTGCCCCACGGCTATCACGACCTGCAAGGGCGCGTCGTGATGAGCCTCGACGCCTGGTGGAACGACAACCTCAGCGATTCACAGATCCGACAGTTCGTCAGCTATTGCCGCGAGAACAACATGATACCCGGCCTCTACTACGGACCCTTCTGCCGATTCGGCGACCTGCAGAGCACCGTCCCCGGCACGAGCAACCGCTATCGATTCCGCGACCTGGCCCTCAAAGTGGGCGGCCGCTATAAGGTCATCGACGGCGCCTACTGCCTCGACCCGACGCATCCCGGCACGAAGATGTTCATGCTGAGCGAGGTCAACAAGTTCAAGCAGTGGGGCATCGAATACCTCAAGTGCGACTTCCAGTCGAACGGCGCCATCGAGGCCGACCGTTGGTATGCCGACACCTGCTACACCGGCCTGCAGGCCTACAACATCGGCATGGCCTACCTCATGAAGCGCACAGGCGACGACATCTACATCGACCTCTCCATCTCGCCCGCCTTCCCCTACCAGTATGCCCACGGCCGCCGCATCTCGTGCGACGCCTGGGGGACGATGGGCAGCACGCAGTACGTCATGAACTGCGCCAGCTACGGCTGGTGGTTGTCGCAGGTCTACGTCGCCAACGACCCCGACCACATGGTGATGTGCATGCGTCAGGAGGCCGGCGGCATCCAGACCGAGGGGGCCAACCGCGCCCGCATCACCAGCGGCGCCATCGTGGGCGCCTTCCTGACGGGCGACAACTTCAGTCCCAACGTCACCCTCCACGCCGACGGACAGACGCGTCCCAACTACTACGCCACATCGCAGGCCCGTGCACTGGACCTGCTCACCAACGAGGACGTCAACGAGATTCCGCGCACCTGCCGCTCCTTCCGCCCCGTCTATGGCAACGCCTCAGCCAACGGCACGCAAGCCGAGCATCTGATGACCTACGAGACCGACCGCTACGTCTATCTGGCCGTGCTCAACTTTCAGATGGTGATGCCCCAGGCCGCAGAGATACCCTTTGCCGACCTCGGCCTCGAGGCGCAAAACGTCGGAGCGATAAAGGAACTATGGATGCAGGAGACCGTCGTCCCCACCGCCACCGGCCTGCGCTACAACGTCCCGGGCTACGACGCCCGCATCTATCGCATAGAAAAGAAGTCATACGCCGAAGGCATCAGCGACGTCAAATCGTCAATCTCTAAGTCTCAATCCATCTACGATCTCCAGGGCCGCCGCCTCCTCCATCAACCGCGGAGGGGCCTCTACATCACCGACGGGAAATTGTTCAACAGCAAATAAGCCCACGCCACACGGCTTCGGAAAGTAAGTTGGACAACAGCCAATCGGCATGTTTTTCCTATTGACGAGTTGCGAATTATCTTTACAATATACACCCTACACATGGAAGGAGCGGTGCTTTTCTCGCCAAAAAGCACCGCTTCTTTCATCGAAAAGCACCGCTTCTCGCATCGAAAAGCACCGCTTCTCTGTTGTCGTTTTGCAAATAGTCTGATTATTAGATAGTTATAAAATTCAGTTAAAACACTGCGAATTTTTCTTACATTCCACTCAATACTTGATTGTCCTCCACCGCCATCCCGCCCTGCCGTGGCCCCCACCATTCTGTGGGCGAAGCATGAGCGATACGATCACTTACAGAACAGGCACTTCATGTCATCATGAGGATTAATTGTAAGCATTCGATAAACTACATGTAGTAATACCTATATAACAACAGCTACAATCACATTCGATTGTTGCTGTTGTTGTATCTATAATGTATTATAATATTTGTGGTGCGATAAATTTTAATTAAATACGAAATATCCCTTTGTTTATAAGGGTTTCAGAGTGTTCTTTGATTTTTTGATTTGAAATTGACTGGGTAACTTTGCAGCCTAAAACTGCATGGTTATGAACATCGGTCGCTATATTTTCTCCCAAGTAGTGGATTACATACCACGGTATCAGTTCGACAAACTGGTTGCCAAATATCATGGTGACTGGCACGCAAAGGAATTGACGTGCTATAACCAGTTGCTCCATCTGCTCTTTGGTCA
>Ga0310695_10000526_pt1 | contig 98863 bp, 55 predicted proteins | sample RumenRJG_04DNA_FD_203882 | JGI IMG/M metagenome (GOLD analysis project Ga0310695, IMG submission 203882) | Bovine rumen microbial communities from Lethbridge, Alberta, Canada - RJG_04 (v2) (version 2) | ecosystem: Host-associated > Mammals > Digestive system > Stomach > Rumen | place: Canada...
AAATAATGAAAATGTTATCTTTGTCGGCAATAGGAAAAGACAGAACAGGTATTGTAAGTTCAATATCGGAAATTCTTTTTAAGTTAGGTTGCAACATTGAAGATTCCACAATGACATTGTTATCGGGGCAGTTTGCGGTTATATTGTTGCTTGCCTGTCCTAAAAATTCGGATGTTTCCAAAATAAAAAGAAGTTTAAATTCTTCCATGAAAAAGTTGGGATTATCTTATTCGGTAACCGAAGTGGATAAACCTAAAACAAATAAAAAGAATTTCGGTGACTACATTATTGCCGTCTACGGTTCGGACAGAGTAGGTATCGTTTATAATGTAAGTAAATTCTTGGCCGACAAAAAGATAAATATAACCGATGTTCAAACAAAAATTTCGGGTAAAAAAGATAAAGTGTACATAATGTTGTTGGAAGTAAATATTCCCAAAACGGTTAAGATGGACGATTTTAAACATCATTTAAAACATTTGGCACAAGAACTTAATGTTGAAATTTTTGTAAATCAAGCGGATTCCCAGAAGATATAAAAATTGCTTTGCAATTTTTGAGGTATAGATGTATGGAAGTATAGAGGTATAGAAAAGACAAAGTGCCGATATTAGATATAGTAACAATTCCAAATCCGATACTAAAACAAGTTAGTTTACCGGTAGAAAAAATAGATTACAAAATAAAAACTCTCATAGGTAATATGAGAGAAACTATGCTTTCTTCCAGTCATTGTGTCGGTATTGCTGCGGTTCAAGTAGGAGTATTATTAAGAATAGTGTTGGTAGATATTTCTTTAAACCCGAAACCGCATCATAATAACGGCTTTTTAATAATGATAAATCCTAAAATAACTTACAGTTCGGGAAAGTTAAAATCGAGAGAAGGTTGTTTAAGTGTTCCGGATTTTACCGGAAATGTTGTAAGAAAAAATAAAATAGAAGTTGAGTATTTGGATATAGAAGGTAAAAAACAGTTATTAAAAACTCACGGTTTTGAGTCAATAACAATTCAACATGAAATAGATCATTTAGACGGATTTATCTTCTTGGATAAGGTATCGTCACTTAAAACAGATGTTTTTAAAAGGTTTTAATTTTGTAGGGCTCTTTAAAAAATAAAAGAAATTTTTGTATAATTTTGGAAAATAAATACATAAAAGTCCAAATCTAATTTTATGTAATGGATTTTTTTTGTTTTTAAAATAAGTAAAAAAATAAAAAAATTTTAGTTTAGGAGAAAAAGATGTTTAACAAGTTTGTTAAGAAGTCAAGTAAGTTTTTTGCTGTGTTGCTTACTGCAACATTGGCATTTACTCCTTTGAGTTATGCTGCAGCACCGGCAACATTTTACGATTTAGGTGTTGCAATTTCGGATGGAACGACAAGTATAGGTCTTGAAAGTAATATTGTTGCTGAAGCGACAGATACAGAATTAGGAACACAAGGTGCGACGGAGTTAACTATTAAAGGTGATAATTTTTCCGTATCCGGTGCAGGTACTGCTTCCGGTTTTGAAATAGGTGAAGGACAGTCTGCAACCGTAGTTGATACAACATTCGAAAAGTTTACTAAAGATGGAGATGGTTCAGTAATAAATAATAAAGGTTCGTTGACAGTAGAAAATTCAACATTTACGGCAAACAGTGCAAGCGGTAAAGGCGGAGCAATATATAATACGGGAACAATGATAATAAACAATTCCGAATTCAGCGGTAATACGGCAAATGAAGTAGCAAATGATGTTTATAACGACGGGGAACTTTCTTTCTTAAACGGAACAACAACGATGGACGGCGGTATAACCGGAACAGGAAGAACTGTAATCAACGGCGGAACATTAGTACTTGGTGAAGAAGCAGTATTAGAACAATCTTATTTGGAAATAGGTGAGGGTTCTTCTTTTGCAATAAATGTTTCAAGTATTAGTATTACAGCACAAGATACAAATCCGGAAATAAAAAACAACGGATCATTAACTCTTTCTACAGGAACAGTAGAAAGATTTTCAAGTAATATAACGGGAACAGGTGCAACAACTATTAATTTAGGTGCAAATGTAAATATGGGTAGCAATTCAATAGAACAATCCAAATTAATCGTAGACGAAGATTCTTCTTTAACGGCAGAAATACAAAACTTAAAAATACAAAGTACAGATAATTCCGGAGAAACTCCAACGGTAACACCGGGCACAATTACAAATAACGGAACAATAACACTTGTGCTTGATTCTGACAGATATTTTGATTTAAATATTGTAAGCGATGAAGATAAAGACGGTGTCTTGGTTTTTGAAATAAGTGATTCAGTATCCGGAGAAGCGGCAGCAACCTCAAGACAAGATATAAAACAATCTACAATTACTATAGGAAATAAGATAACATATAAAAACTCGGAAGATAACACAATAGAAACAAATTATATTTCAGGTTCAAAATTACAAAATGACGGAAAGTTGGTTTTGAACTTGTCTGAAGCAGCAGGTTACGGTTTAGACAGTTTAACAGGTGTAGGTGTTTCTTCAATAACAGTAACGGAAGATGCACAAGATGAAACAACAATAGGTATATTCGGTGCAACAATACAGCAGGACAGATTGGAATTCTACGGAGATAAAACATTAAGACTTGACGGCAGCACCAATACTCGTGCAGTAGCTCCGATTACAACGGTAGAAGCCGACATATATAATTATATGGCAGGCGACAGCTTACATTTAACAAGTGTAAGACTAGAAGGTGATTTTGTAAACAATACCGATGCGGTAGCATATTTTGAAGAGAATTCATCAGTATCAGGACAAATAATAAATAACGGCGGAACATTAAATATTGTTTCAAGCGGTTTTGTAGTTGAAAACGGAATAACATCAGACGAAGCTTATCAAACCGATATATCTAAAAACATATTGAATATCGGTGATTCTACAAAAGGTGCCGTAGTAAAATCTTCAACAACAATATCATATCAAACAATAACCGTATCAAGCGGAAGTTTGACAATGAACAATTCGGACGGAGTTGATACATTTGACGGATCTATTACAAATTCTTCAATAAAGGTTGAAGCAGACGGTATATTATCCGTAAATCCTGAAAAGTTGGTAGATATAGCAGCTCCTGTAACAAATGACGGAATAATAAAATATTACGGCGGATCTTTAGAGACGGAGACGACAGTAGTAAATAAAAATACAATAACAGGCAGCGGAGAACTTATAATAGACGGTTTTGTGCGTAACGAAGAAGGAACAGAAATTACACAAAACCAAATAACAATTAATGATTCTTGTGATTTCCATGTAAATGCAAATGATGTAGACACAACCGCAGGAACCGGAATAGTTAACGATGGAAGATTATATCTTACCGGTAAAGATACCGTAAATACAAATACAATAACGGCAAGTTCGGAAGATAAAGGTGTTTTAATAGTTTCGGCAAATGAATTAGACAATACTGCAGAAATAACACAAAAAGATGTGAATGTTTTGGAAGATTCCACACTTAAAAATAATAGTAAGATTACAGTATCAAGTGCTGTATCTAATTTCGGAACAATTCAAAATGTTAACGGAACAATAGATGCAAACATTGTTGTTAATTTTGAAGACATTTACAACGGACAGGACGGAGTGATAAATTCTACAAATGTAATCAATATCGGAACAATAGTAAGTTCGGGTTCGATTAAAGCAACCGAAATAACCAACGAAGACGGTGCTACAATAGAAAATTATGCAACAAGTGAAGATGGTGAATATGAAGGCGGAACAATAGAATCAGACGAAATTACAAATTCCGGAACATTAATATCTAATGCAAGCGGAGTTAAAGCTTTAGTATCCAACACCGCAACAGGTGTATATGATGTTACCGGCGGAACTGTTTCTTACAGTGTAAGCGGTGCAGCATCAGGCGGTTCGGTAGTAAATGTTAAAGGTGATGTTTTCGTGGCAGAAGATGCTTTTATCAGTCAAAATGCCATTAATTTAGAAGAAGGAAAGACTCTTAAATTGGCAGATGAAAGTAATTTAAGAACATCTACATTGAATATAGGCGAAGATGCAACATTGGATATAGCTAACGGCGAAACCAACGATATGAATATCGAGGGAATAAATGTAGCGGAAGGTGTAACTTGGAACTATAACTTTGATGTTGATTTACAAGCAAAAACAGCAGATTTGTTAACAAGTACGAATTTCGGTGAAGGCAGCACAATGAAGATCGGTTTGATAAATGTTTTATCCGATAGCGATAAGGCAACAAAAACAGATCTTCAAATAGCAGACAGTTTTACTCAGACATTGCTTGAATATGCTACTTTCGGTACAACGGAATTGACATATTCCGTAGAACAGGATCTTACAAAAACAGATTCTACATGGTTAAGTATAATGGCAGAAGGTTACGGCGGATTACCAAATGCGGTATATGACGGTTTAGCACTTTATTTAGTAACAGGTGATGAAGAAGGTAATGATTTTGTAACCGAATGGATAGATGATGGCGGAGTACAAGATACATTAAAAGCGGATTTAGCTATAAATGCACTTGATTCCGGAAAAGTATTATTAAGTACAAATTCTTTAACGGGATTAAAAACAGATAAATATACATTAAAAATCAATAACGAAGCAGAATCTCAAAAGTTAACCATAAAAGGTTTTGAGAATGCTTTGACCGTAAGTGACGTTGACGGAAGACTTGAAGTTAACAACGTTGTATTTAGCAGCAATACGGGAACAGCAATAATAACGAACGAAGGAAAGACTGTTCTTAACGGTGTAACATTTGATGATACAAATAAAGCCACAGCAGATGTTTTAAATAACGGAGAATTGGTATTATCTAAATCTTCATCAACATTTACAAAAGGTATAACAGGAACAGGATCAACAACAATTAACGGTATTGCGATAGATATGGGTGACGGAGTACTTTCACAAAGCAGAGTAGAAATAAGCGATATTGAAGGCAGCAGTTTAACAGTTAAAGTTGCTAACTTATCAACCGGAACAGTAACCACTTCATTGATAATGAACAACGGTCAATTAAGTTTGGTTGGCGGTGAAGATGAAGCTGCAGAACTAAATACCGAAATAAAAGGTATAGGCGATGCTGCATTATCTAACATAATTGATGTTGCAAACAATATATCTCAAGGAAACATAAATATATTGGAAAATGCACAAATAACAGTAGGAAATACAGCAAGTTTAAAAGCATCAACAATAACAATCAATACGGAAGCAACATTAAAAGCAAACGCAGATAATATTCATACAACAACCGACGGTAAGATAGCAAACAACGGTAGTGTAGAATTTACCGGCGGAACAAATAAGAATGTAATAGACGGAGAAGGATTATTGTTTATTTCCGGAGACGTTGTAAATTCAACCGGAACAAAAATATCACAACAGTTTATAGAAGTTAAAGAAGAAGCTAAATTGACAATGAATGCAAATGATGTAGAAACGGCAACTGATGATGCAAGTGGTACGAACATCTTCGGAATACAAAATAACGGAGAATTGGAAATTACCGGCGGAACAAACAAAAATATTATAGGTCGCGGTGATGGTGCTGTAGAGGGGAACGGGAATGTAATAATATCCGGAAATGTTATAAATGAAGAAAAAACAACAATAGATCAAGGAACAATAACTGTTAATGACGGAGCAAGTTTACAAGCAAATGCAACTGACTTAACAACCGATAACGGAATAACAAACGCAGGCGAATTGATATTTGTCGGCAGTAATATGGTAAATACAAGCACAATAACCGGAACAGGAAACTTAACAATAGACGGTGATTTAACAAATAGCAATTCAATAACACAAACAAATATAGATATATTGAATGGTACGGTTGAACATAACGTTGGTGACGGCGAAGATATGGCAAGAATAGAAGCAGCAAACATAGTAATAAGCACCAGCGCAACATTAATAGCCCACAGCGAAGTAGTTGCAAGTGACAAGATAGCAAATAACGGTTTGTTGGAAATAGCAGTAGAATTCGAAGGTGGAGCCGGAGATGTAGAGAATGCCAGTGTAATAGACGGTAGCGGAGAATTAAAGATAACATCAACGACATTTGCAACATCGGCAAGTATTAAACAAAGTACGATAACGATATCGGATGCAGATTCATCATTAGAAGGTGATATAAACAATATAGTAGCAACAGAAAAGATAGCAAATGAAGGATTATTGGTATACGAAGGAGAAGGAATAAACAAGAATGTGATAGAGGGAACAGGAAACTTAACGATAGACGGAACAATCGAAAATTCAACCGGAACAGCGATAAGCCAAAATGCGATAGCCATAACGAACGGAAAAGGATTTAAGACAAGAGCAGATGATATAACGACAACTGAAGGAATAGAAAACAACGGAACATTAACATTCATCGGCGGAGTAAATACGAGCACAATAACAATGCTTTCGGATGGCGAAGGAATATTGATAGTAGAAAACGATTTAACGAACCAAGCCGTATCAATAACCCAGAAAGAGATAAATATAACCGGTGGCGATTTTGAAAATGTAAGAACAAGTTCAATAACAGCAGAAAGTATAACGGTTGCAGACGGTTCAGTATTAAAGACCGATGCATTAGATTTGGATATAAGCGACAGCATAACATTAAGCGGAGAAGGAACAGTATTGAACTTGAAAGATGACAGTGAAGCAGAAATAACTGCAGCAATAACCGGAGCAGGAAAGATAGTAAAAGAAGGTGAAGGAACAGTAACATTGAGCGGAGATAATGCATATACGGGAACAACGACAATAAGTAAAGGAGCGATAGAGATAGTAGCAGAAAGCGGAATAAGCAAAAATACAATATATATGGATGGCGGAAAGTTAATAATAAATAGTGCTGATGAAGTTTCTTTTGCAAATGAAATAATGGGAACCGATCATAACGATGTTAATATAGAAGTAGTTGGAAGTACAACGACATTGACAGGCGAAATATTCGGTAACAAAGATTTAGTAAAGACCGGAGAAGGCGTATTGAACTTACAGATGGAAACAAACGGATATGCCGGAGATACAATAATAAGCAGCGGAACAATAATAGGAACAACGAAAAATATTAACGGTAAAGTATCAGGCAGCGGAGCAGAAGATTCTGCAGTTGAGTTCTATGATGCAGAAGGCGAAGTTACATTGAACGAATTTGATACAACAAACTTCATAGGAACATTTGACAAGACCGGTGCAGCAACAATGACCGTAACGGAAAACTTCAAAGCAATAAATGCAAATATCACAAACGGAACATTTATAATAAACAACGATGCTGAAATGGGTAGCGGAAACACATTTGAAGTTACAGGTGATATGAGAGTAGAAAATGCATTGTTGCAAGGATACGGAGATATAACAGCAGGAGATTTAATAATCGGAGCCGGAGCAACATTCGCACCCGGAAATTCAACAGCAACATTTAAAGTAACTGGAGACTTAATATTTGAAGAAGATGGAAACTACGATGTAGAGTTTGGACAATTCGATATGGATAGCGAAGGTCATTATAATGATAATACTCAAGTAACCGAAACAGTGACAATCGATCCGAATGCAAAAATAACATTGAACAACTTGGAAGGTAAATATTATGTTGCCGAAACAATAGACTTAATAAATGCAAAATCATTGGCAGACGGATTTGAGTATAAAGATGACGAAGATCATGTAGTATTTAACGATAACGATGCAAGAGGATTGAGAGAAGGATATGATACAAGAATATCAACCAGAGTATATACCGAAGGAAATGCTTTGAAGATTGAATTGCAGAGAAAACAAAGTGAATATGCCGAAGCAACCGAATTTGATAGAAGCCATAACGAACAAGAAGTTGCAAATGCAATAGATGCAATTTCAACAGGAAATCCCGGAGATATAACAAATTCGTTAGATGCAATGGAACAATTGTATTATTATGAGGAAACATACGATATAGAAGGTTTGAAAGCTGCGTTAAATGATATCGGCGGAGTAATACATTCAAATGCAACGAATTTGGCATTCTTTAATACAAAAGCAGAACATGTATACGATAAAGTAAAAGAAAGAAAAGCTGATATATTACCTTGCAAGAAAGCTCACAGCAAAGTTTGGGGAGAATATTATTACAACAACTATACTGTAGACAATGACAAGAATTCACCTAAACACGAAACTTCCGTTAACGGATTCTTGGTAGGATACGATATGATATCCGCAAAGAACTTAACATTGGGTGTTACTGCAGGTTATGGAACAAGTGAATTAAAACAAGCTAAAGATAAAGCAACAATGAACGACATTAACTTAGGTTTCTATGGCGGATATGAAACAGATAAATGGTTAATAAAAGGATTGTTATTGGGCGGATACGAACAATATGCAATAGACAGAACAATTGCATTTATGGACAGAACAGCAAACAGCGAACATAACGGTTACAGTGCAGCATTAGATTTGGAAGTCGGATACAAGATAAGCTTGAATAAGAAAGACAGCCAATCAAAACACAAAATATACTTGAAGCCGTTTATAGGTGCAATCGGAAGTTATATGAACAACGAAGGTTATGAAGAAAAGAATGCAGAATCATTGAACTTGAAGATAGAAGATTACAATGCAATGACAGCAGAAGCAAGAGCAGGACTTGAATTAAACGGAAAAGTAAAGAAATTCGGATGGTATGCAAAAGCCGGAGCAAGACAATTGTTGACAGATAAACAGAACGAAATAGAAACATCATTGTTGGATTTCAAAGATGAAACAAAGATGAAGATATGGAGCGCAGAAAATGCACAAACAACAATAACCGGTGGAATCGGAGTAGATTATGATTTATCCGAAAACTGGAACATATTTGCAAATGGATTAGGAAACTTTGCAGATGTTGCAACTAACTACTATGCAAATGTCGGATTGATGTATAAATTCGGATGCATAAATAATAAAAAAGTTACCGATGAAGATGTAGAAAAAATAACAGCAATGTTGAACGATAAGATAACCGAAGAAGAAGCATTAAAAGAAGAAATGAAAAATAAAGAAAAAGAATTAAATGATGCTAAAGAAAGAGAAAAAGAATTGCAGAACAGAATACAGAAATACGAAGCAAATGTTGTAAGCGAACAAGAAGCGGAAAAAATGAAAAACAAAAAAATTAAAACATTTAAATTAGGCGAAAAACCTACATTCGTATTCGGAACGGATAAGTTGAATAATAACGGTGTAGAAAGTTTGAAACAAGTAGCAACAGAGTTGGAAAATTATCCTGACGCAGAAGTTTTGGTTGAAGGACATACCGATAACGTTGGTGGGGATGAAGTAAACCAAGTTATATCGGAAAAAAGAGCAGCTTCCGTTGCAACATCGTTGAAGAAAGATTATGGTGTAAGAAACAATATTGCCGTAATCGGTAAAGGTAAGAGTGAACCTATAGCTTCAAATGATACAGCAGAGGGAAGAGCTAAAAACAGAAGAGTAGAAATAACTATTACGACTGCAGACTAATTCGAAATTGCAGAAAATTAAATATAGATAAAGGAGATAACAAAAAGTTATCTCCTTTATTTTTTTTATTTTAAATTTTGGTAATAATTATTTATAATATCAAGCATATATGTACTACTTTATTAAAAGAATAATATCATCAATACCGATACTTATAGGAATAACCGTAATAACTTTCTTTATTATGCATATTACTCCCGGCAAACCTACCGATTCGATAACCGATATGAATATGAAGGTTACTGCCGAAGCTAAAGAAAGGTTACAACAGTTGTACGGGTTAGACAAACCTTTTTATGTTCAGTATGCAGATTGGCTTAAAAGATTGGTAGTTTTTGATTTCGGTAATTCTTTTAAAGATTCAAGACCTGCCAGAGACAAAATATTCGAAAGATTACCTGCAACGATTTTACTTAATGTTTTATCGCTGTTTTTTATTTGCCTTATTTCCATACCTTTAGGAATATATTGTGCCATAAAAAAGGATTCTTTTGCGGATAAATCGATAACTATTCTGCTGTTCATATCTTATTCCGTTCCGTCGTTTTGGTTAGCTTTAATGTTTATGATTTTGTTCGGTGTACAATTAGGGTGGCTGCCGATATCGGGACTTGTATCTTTTGATTTTGATACGATGAATATTTTTGAAAAAGTTTTTGATGTCTCTAAACATTTAATATTGCCGGTAGCGGTTTCGGTAATAGTTTCTCTTGCAACACTTTCAAGATATACAAGATCGGGAATGCTTGAAGTGTTAAAACAAGATTATATTAAAACCGCATATGCTAAAGGACTAACCGAAAAACAAGTAATATTTAAACATGCATTAAAAAATACACTTTTACCGATGATAACGATAATAGGGCTTTCTATTCCGGGACTTATCGGCGGAAGTTTTATTTTTGAAACGATATTTTCTTATCCCGGTATAGGCAGATTGGGATACGAAGCCGTAATGGCAAGAGATTATCCGATAGTTATGGGGATAGCAACATTAACGGCAATACTTACATTGCTCGGAAATATTATTGCGGATATTTTGTACACTTATGCCGATCCGAGAATTAAGTACAAATAAAAAATTTGTTTGTAGTTTGTGGTTGGTAGTTTGTAGTTGTCATCCCGCACTTGATGCGGGATCTCGCAGTTGTTTTAAATTTCAACTATAAACCATAAACTATAAACTATAAACTGTATTTTATGAAAAATGTTTTAATAAAATTATTAAAAAATAAGTTTGCTTTAACGGGATTAACAATAATAACTCTGTTAATAGTTGTTGCTTTATTTGCTCCCGTTATTTCTCCGTATACTCCGTCGGAACAAAATGTGTTCGAAAGATTACAGGCACCGTCATTAACTCATTTTTTCGGAACGGACGATTTAGGCAGGGATGTTTTTACAAGAATGATTTTCGGAGCAAGAATTTCACTTGCCGTAGGTTTTATTTCGGTATTTATAATTCTCGTTATAGGAACATTTTTAGGAATCGTTTCCGGATATTACGGCGGCAAAATAGATTATATAATAATGAGATTTACCGATATAGTTTTATGTTTTCCTACATTTTTCCTTATTATACTTGTAATCGCTTTTATAGAACCTAACATTTATAATGTTATGATAGTTATAGGTGTTACTTCCTGGCCGGGGCTTGCAAGACTTGTAAGGGCGGAAGTGTTATCGTTAAAAGAAAGAGAATTTATCTTGGTTTCAAAGATGATGGCAATAAGTAACATAAAAATATTTTTCGTTCACATATTGCCGAACATTATTTCACCGTTAATGGTATATTCGTCACTTGCGATAGGCGGAGCAATACTTACGGAATCCGCTCTTTCGTTTTTAGGACTTGGTGTTCAACCTCCGATGCCGTCGTGGGGACAAATTCTTACATCGGGTAAAGATTATATTTATATGGCATGGTGGCTTTCTCTCTTTCCCGGTATTGCAATACTTGTAACGGTGTTGGCATTTAATTTGGTAGGCGAAGCAATAAGAGATATTTTTGATCCCAAGGAAGAAAATGTTAAATAGTATATTATCTGTTAAAAATCTATATGCAGGTTATTATGTAAATTCAAAATATCAGCAAGTTTTGAAAAATGTGAACCTTGATGTTGAAGAAGGAAAAACTTGTGCTATAGTCGGACAATCCGGTTCCGGTAAGAGTACTCTCGCACTTGGTTTAATGGGACTTATTTCCATAGATAACGGTAAAATAGAAAAAGGAAATATATCTTTTTGCGGTAATGATTTAATTTCAAATATAACTAAAATAAGAGGGAAAGATATTTCGATAGTATTGCAGGATCCGCACTCTTACTTAAATCCTGTAATAACTGTTGGTAAACAAGTGTCGGAAGCTTTGGAAGTTTATAACAAAAATTTAAGTAAAGAAGAAAAAATAAAAAGAGTAAAAGAAGTTTTTGAAAAAGTAAAACTCGACGATTTTGAAAGAATTTATAATTCTTATCCGCACCAACTTTCCGGAGGACAAAAGCAAAGAGTTTTAATTGCTATGGCAATAATAAACAATCCTAAACTTCTTATTGCCGATGAGCCGACATCCGGACTTGATTTAACGGTTCAAAAACAAATTTTGGAATTGTTTGCCGAACTTAAAAAAGAATTAAATTTAACGATGATAATGATTACTCACAATATATTAATAGCAAAAAAATATTCCGATTATGTTGCGGTAATGTATAAAGGAGAAATAGTGGAACAAAAAAACAAACAAGAAATTTTTGAACATCCCGTCCACGAATACACAAAAAAGTTGTTGGATAATATTTGATATAATGAAGTTTTAGAAAAAACAGGAGAATTTTTCTATGTTTAAATTAAAATCATTTTTTTATGCTTTAACATTAATTTGTTTTGCTTACTGTTATGCTTTTGCGACGGATCATTATGAAATAAACGGAAGCAGTACCGTAGCAGGACAAATTTATTCAAATTATGAACAATCCGGTTATGGTGGAGTTTTTGTCGTTTTGTCTTCAGGTACACTCACAATAAATGAAACAAAATTTGAAAACAATTCGGCTACCGGAATAGGTGGAGCAATGTTCAACGAAGAAGGTAAAATAGTTATTGGGGATAACGTGAGTTTTATATCAAATACATCCGGTTCTGCCGGTGGTGCTATATATTCCGAGGCAGGTGATTCTGAACTTACGATTGAAATAGGTAACAATGTTGAATTCTCTTCTAATACAGCAAAAAATGACGGCGGTGCAATATGTAATTACGGGACTTTAAAGATAGGAGATAATGCAAAATTTACATATAACAAAATTGTATCCAATGATGACAATTATTATGGCGGGGCGATAAGTAATAGAAGAGATGCCTTTAATCATGAGATAAAAGGGAATATTGAGATAGGAGCAAATGTTATATTCGAAGGCAATGTAAGTAATGCTTATGGCGGGGCGATATCAAACGGAAGCGATTCTACCTTAACAATAAAAGATGGAGCACTGTTTAAAAATAATTCGGCAAGAAGTGGCGGAGCAATATATACTAAAGGAACAGTTAATTTGATAGCAAATACAAACGATATCCTTTTTGACGGAAACACGGATGATAACGGCTCTTGTGCAATTTGTGCGGACGATGATGGAATTGGGGCAGGAAAAATAAATTTATTTGCAAGTAAGGATGCTAAGATAACATTTAACGATAAAATAAGATCTGTTTTTGAAACTTCTACATTGAATATCAACAAGTCCGGAACAATCTCGGATGCATCAGGTACGATAATATTAAATGAAGATATGTCCGGTTTTTCCGGGGATGTAAATATTGATGCAGGAACAATCATTATAGGAGAAAACGGAAAATGGTTTTCCGGTTCAACAACAATAGACAATTTAACAATGAATATTGCAAACAATGTTGTAGAAGAAATGGCTTTTAAAAATTTGCAAATAAACGGAAAGATGAATATTTCCGTAGATGCAGATTTAGAAAATGAAGAAATGGATACAATATCAACTGATGGCTATTATAATGATGATCAAAAAAGGATAAAAGTAAATGCAATAAATATAATATCCGATACAGAAAAGGATAAAGTAGACTTGGAGTTCATTAAAACACATGAAATAAAAAACGAAGTAGAAACGATAGGTTCTGCATCTTCGGATTTGTATAAGTACAATATTAAGTACGATGAATCTACCGGAAATATAACATTCACAAAAACATCAATAGGAAATCCGTTGGCGCATGCAGCAGATATTTTAGGTTTAGTAGGCGGCTCTTTCTCGAAGATGGCGACAATAAATCAAGCTTTTGTCGGTATGGATACCAGAACAAAAAGTAAAAAACAAAATAGTGCTCAAACTTCTAAATTATATGCATCGATTACAAACCAAGTTTTTGAAAGTGATAATAAAATACAAAGAGGTGCATGGGTAAGACCATATGCCGCAAATGAAACAATGAAATTAACAGGGCTTGATAAAGATATAGATACAACAATATATGGGACCATAGCCGGAATAGATTTGCCGGTAGCTGACGATAAAATTGTAGCCTTATATTTCGGATATAACGGTTCAAAACAAAAGTTAGAAAGTATAAAAATTAATAATACCGGTTATTGTATCGGAGCTACGGGAATGTTGATAAGAGATAATTATTATATTGGTGCAACTATAAATGCTGAGTTGGGAAAAGCAACTACAGATACAGATTTTGGAAGTGATGATACGGATATGGTAAGTTATGCTGCAGCCGTAAAAGCCGGATATAATTTTGAAGTTGGAAGTGATTGGATAATAGAACCTAACCTGATGGTTGCATATGTAGGAATAAATACAAAAGAATTTACAAATGCTCAAGGAAACAAAGTAAGTGCGGAAGATATAAATAATGTGCACATAGAACCCGGAGTGAAAGCAAGTTTGGAATTGAACAACGGTTGGACACCATACGGTTTAATAAGTGCATGTTTTAATACCGGAGAAGCAGCAACGGAAGTAAACGGTAAATCAGTAAAAGCATTGACAATTGATCCTTACTATGAATGTGGAATAGGTATAGGAAAGGATTTCTCATCAACTCCATGGAGCTTCTATGCAGAAGTAAACGGAAAAATTGGATCAAGACAGGGTGCCGGACTTAACCTTGGTGTAAAATATGCTTTTTAATATGGTTTAAATATAAAAATGTTAAAAGTAGAAAATGTAACTAAAATCTATAAAAAAAGTGCTTCTCTTTTTAAGAAAGAAGAAGATTTTAAAGCATTAAACAATGTATCTTTCGAATTGGAAGAACATAAAGTTCTTTCAATTATCGGTGAAAGCGGTTCGGGGAAAACGACTCTTGCAAAAATTATTTGTTCTCTTTTACCTTGCGACGACGGAAAAATAGAAATAAACAATAAAAATATTTTAGATTATACAAAACAAGAACTTTCGAATACCGTTCAGATGATATTTCAAAATCCGTATGCTTCGTTTAATCCGAAACTTACGATAGGCTATTCTTTATACGAAGCTGTTGACGAAGATATAAAAAACAAAAAAGATTTTATAAATGAAAAACTTGCACTTGTTGATATGAAAGAAGATGATATATTCGATAAATATCCGCACCAGTTTTCCGGCGGACAAAGACAAAGAATAGCAATTGCAAGAGCATTATTAAAAAATCCTGAAATTTTGATTGCCGACGAACCTTTTGCTTCACTTGATGTTATAAATCAATCTTTAATAATGGATATTTTTTATAAAATAAAGAAGGAACAAAAAACAAATATTATATTTATTACACACGATATTTCCGCTGCTTTTAAAATATCGGATAAAATTTTGATACTGCAAAACGGAAATATGGTAAAATATGGAAACATTGAAGAAATAAAAAGTGATAAAACTAACGGTTATATAAACGAACTTATTAATGCAACCTACTTAATGGAGTAATTTAAAGTGCTTAAAGAGATAAATGAAGTTATAAAACTTGCCAAAGAAACTAAAACCGATGTTTATGTTGTCGGCGGATATTTAAGAGATTTTTTGTTAAAGAAAAAATCTTTGGATATAGATTTGGCTGTATCGGAAAAATCTGAAAACTTTGCAAAGAAATTGGCAAAAAAAATAAACGGTAAGTGTTTTAAATTGCACGACGATTTACAAACATACAGAGTTGCGGTATTTAATAATCCGGAATTGGAATACATAGATGTTTCCGTTATGCAGGGGAAAAATATTAAAGAAGATTTATCGAGAAGAGATTTCACGATAAATGCATTGGCCGTAAAGATAGAAGATTTTGATGATATTAAGAAAAATATAACAGACTATTTCGGCGGATTAAAAGATTTAAAAAAGAAAGAAATAAAAGCAGTTTCAAAAACCGTTTTTAATGATGATCCGTTAAGAATGTTGAGAGCTTTTAGGTTTGCCAGTGAATATAAATTTAAAATTTCAAAAGAAACTTTAACGTTAATAAAAAAGTCGTCTTCGAAAGTTACTACGATTGCCGGTGAAAGAATAAAGAACGAGTTGTTCAGAATATTAAGCAATGAAAAATCTGCTCAATATATTGCTATGATAGACGAGTGCGGACTTTTGGAAAAAATGTTTCCCGTAATAACAAAAATGAAAAAATCCGCAAAGAATTTTTATTATCATCCGAAAGGACTTTTTCAACATTGTTTCCAAACTTATGAAGCATTGGAAAACATATTTATAAAATTAGACAAATATTTCCCGAACTCAAAAGATATTTTGGAAAAACATTTAAACGAACCGTTTTCGGAAAATGTAAATAAAAAAAATCTGTTAAAGTTTATTGCAATATTTCATGATTGTGCAAAGCCCGAATGTGCAAAAAGAATGGATAACAAAATGAGATTTTTGGGCCACGAAGAATTGGGTGCTAAAAAAACCGCACAAATAATGAAAGAATTGAAAATGAGCAACAAAGAAATAGATTTTGCAAAAGCGATAATATCCGAACATATGAGACCTTCGAATTTGGCAAAATCGGAAGTTATAACAAACAGAGCACAGATGAGATTGTTCAGGGATATAAAAGAAAATACTCCGGACCTTTTAATAATGGCAATGTCTGATTGGCATTCATATAAGACATTAAAGAAAAAAGTGTATCCGAAAAAAGTGTTACAGCAACAGGAAAAATCCGTTGCCAAATTGATATTCAGTTATTTTGATTTTATTAACAAAAAACCCAAAGATAAAATTTTAGACGGTAATGTTTTGATGAAAGAGTTTCATCTTAAACCGGGCAAGATTATAGGTGAGTTGTTAAAGTATATAAACAATGCTTACGAAGAAGGCAGAATAAAAGATAAAAAACAAGCATTAAAATATGCTAAATCTCAATTGACAGTACTGAAGAAAAAACATAAAATTACATAAATAGTAGGTTCTTTTAAAATTTCTCATTTTCAAGCAAAAAAGCCATTCGTTTGAAAAATTTAAAGCCAACCGCAGAACTCGCTTTTTTCTAACAGACTAATGAAACGAAAAAAGCTCAAACATCAGCGGTTTAAAAATTTTTTTAATTTATAATTTTTGCTCTAAATTTTTCTGCACTCATAGACGGCTTTAATCATGCTTTTCAAATGAAAATTTTAAAAGTTTTAGTCGTTAATTATACATTGTACATTGTAAATTGTCGTTATTGCGGGCATAGTCTAGTGGTAAAACCCGAGCTTCCCAAGCTCGTGATGCGGGTTCGATTCCCGTTGCCCGCTTTTTTTTATGCCTTTTTTAATAAATTTCTAAAAAAATCGCGACATACTGTTGTCGTTGTGAGGTTGTAAAATATAATCATGAAAATAGTAATTGCAGGCAGCAGAACCATAACCGATATAAATATTTTACTTGAAGCAATAAAGTTATCCGGTTATAAAATAACTGCGGACGACGAAATAGTTTCCGGCGGTGCTAAAGGCGTTGATACATTAGCCGAAATTTATGCCAGGGAAAATAATATCCCTGTAACGATATTTAAACCGGATTGGAATAAGTACGGAAATTCCGCGGGAGTTATAAGAAACTACGAAATGGCAAAATATTGTGATATGGGAATTGTTATACATAACGGCAGCAGGGGCAGTATGAATATGATAAGAAATTTGATTAAGTTCAAAAAAGATTTTTTTGAATATAAAATATAAAAATTTATTATAATATAAAAACATACTGACAAGGAGTAAAATATGTTAATAACATTGATTATTTTAGTTTCAATAAATCTAATTTTAATCTTATTAGTCCTATTCAAAAATAAAAATTCAAATCAAGATGTTATAAATAAAAAATTTGATGATTATGAAAAAAAATTAGATTCTTACGAGAAAGATTTTAAAGATGAATTCGAAAGAAGCAGAAGAGAATCTACGGAAAACGAAAGAGCTTCAAGAAAAGAAAATCAGGATACTTTATTGAATTTTCAAAATTCCATAAATGCCAAGTTCGATACTCTTTCAAAAAACACGCAAGAATCGTTGGATAAACAAAAAGAATCTGTTCAAACAGGTTTAAAAAATATTCAAGACAGTAACGAAAAGAAGTTGGAACAGATGAGACTTACCGTTGATGAAAAGTTGCAATCTACATTGGAAAAAAGATTAAACTCTTCTTTTGAACTTGTAAGTAAACAATTGGAATCAGTTCAAAAAGGTTTGGGTGAAATGCAGTCAATAGCAAACGATGTCGGAGGATTAAAAAGAGCATTAACTTCCGTAAAAGTTGCAGGCACTATGGGGGAAGTTCAGCTTGAAGCATTGCTTTCTCAAATTTTAACTGCATCTCAATATGAAAAAAATGCTCACCCTAATCCGTCTAATCCTTCCGGAGTAGTAGAATTTGCGGTAAAACTTCCGTCTAAAGAAAGTGAAGAGAAGTTCATTTATTTACCTATAGATTCAAAATTTCCTACAACAGCATACGAAAAATTGTTACAAGATTACGAGTTGGCGGACAAAAATGCTATTGAGTCCGATAAGAAAAAGTTGGTAACGGATATAAGAAATTTCGCAAAAGATATTAAAGATAAATATATATCTGTTCCTTATACGACAGATTTTGCTGTAATGTTTTTACCCTTTGAAGGACTTTATTTGGAAATATTAAGAATTCCGGGCCTTATACAACAAATTCAAAACGATTTTTCAATAACAATTTCGGGGCCTACAACTTTGGGAGCATTTTTAAACAGTTTACAAATGGGTTTCAGAACTCTTGCAATACAAGAACAAACAGACAATGTTTGGAACATTTTAAGAGCAGTTAGAACGGAATTCGGTAAGTTCGGAGATGTTTTGGATGCTACCAAGAGAAAATTGGAAAGTGCAAGTAAAGAAATAGATAATGCAGGTGTTAGAACAAGAGCAATAGAAAGAAAGTTAAGAGATGTGGAAACATTGCCGGAACAGCAGGCGGAAAAGCTTTTGGAAAATATTTAAATATTTTATCTTTTTTATTAAATTATAATGATTTATAAGTAGCCGAAAATGTTATTTATAAATCATTATTTTTTTTATATAATATATGACAATATATATTAAGGGAAAGTTATCATGGAAATTTTAAATTCAAAACAGATAGATTCTACAATCGAAAAATTAGCTAACGAAATTATAAAACAGAAAATAGACGATATTATCGTTATAGGTATTCAAACAAAAGGTGTTACCGTCGCTAAAAGATTATCAAGAAAAATAGAAAATATAAAAAATATGAAAGAGCAAATACCTTTCGGAATATTGGATATAACTCTTTACAGGGACGATTTACAGGAAGCGGGTGCCGATATTCCGACGATAAAAGATACAAATATTCCATGTGATATAAATAATAAAAATATAATTTTGGTTGACGATGTTTTATATACAGGAAGAACAATTCGTTCCGCTTTGGATGTGTTAAAAGATTTCGGAAGGCCAAAATCAATTAAGTTGGCTGTTTTGGTTGACAGAGGATACAGAGAGCTTCCTATACAGCCGGATTTTGTTGGACTTGTACATCATACAAAAAACAGGATTTGCGTTGATATGGATGATGCCGTATCTAATGATGATAAAGTTGTAATAGACGATAAATAGAATAATATATTAAAATGGGGGAATACATGAAAAAACTTATGACAAGTTTGTTTGTGTTTATGTTTTCTTTGATGGCTTTTACTCAAGTATATGCCGTGATAGATGTAGATGCCACTCAAATAGATCCTTCCGAAAAAGAATATATTAAAATCAGACAATTGTTAACGCAGGTAAAAAGACGTCCTCTTATAGAAGAAAATTTTGAACGTTTAGAAAAAGCAATAAGTTTGTGTAACAGAAAATCCAGTAAGGCGGAACTTTATTTTTTAATGTCTCAAATAAGACAACATACACCTCTTGAAGGAGAGTATAAATCTTATACAGATAGCCTCGATTTACAGAGTGCTATGAATTATATAGATAAGGCAATATCTTTAGATAAAACACAAGCGAAATATTATTTCCAAAAAGCTTCTGTTTATGACTATGTCAGAGATTTTCATAATGCCGTAATATATTGTGATAAAGCAATAGAGTTAGATCCTAAAAATTCAGACTATGTTTATGCGAGAGCGCAGTTCAATTTCTATATGAAGAACTACGAAAATGCTCTTAAAGATGTGTCTAAAGCATTAGAAATCAACAAAAAACCGGAATATTATGGCACTAAATCATTCTATGAAAAAGAAGTGGGAAACAAACAAGAGGCTTTAAAAGATATTGAAAAAGCTATCGAATTCGGGGATAAAACTCCGAATTACTATGTGTATCTAAGGAGAAGAGCCGAATTAAAATTTGAATTGGGAATTGATGAAGAAGAAACTTTAAAAGACTTGGATACCGTAATAGAAAAAGAGCAAATTAACGATAATAATAAATATTGGGCATATACAATTAAAGGACAGTTTTTAGAAGTGAAGGAAGAGTATGCCAAAGCATTGGAAGCATATAAAGCAGCAGAAAAATTAACAGAACTTAAAACTTTTTTTCAAAATAAAATAAAATTTTTAGAAAATAAACTTAACAATAAAAAATAAAAAGAGGCCAAAATGTCTTTTAACAGAAAAGATCTTCTAGGATTAGAACATTTGGACAAAAAGGAAATTCAAACAATCCTTGATGCTGCAAAACCTTTTAAAAGTATGTTTACCAGATCAATCAAAAAGGCGCCTGCCCTTGTCGGAAAAACGGTTGTAACATTGTTTTGTGAACCGTCGACAAGAACAAGGACATCATTTGAAATTGCGGCAAAGAGATTGTCTGCCGATGTTGTAAGTATCGCACCGAAAACATCGAGCTTTGTTAAAGGTGAAAGCTTGGTGGATACAGCTAAAACACTTGAAGCAATGAAAGCCGATATTATAATAATACGACATACTTGTGCCGGAGCACCCGAGCTTCTTGCAAAAAATTTAAATGCTTCGATTGTAAATGCGGGAGACGGATTTCATGAACATCCCACGCAAGGCCTTTTAGATCTCTATACAATGTACGATAAAAAGAAAAAAATTGAAGGTTTAAAAGTTTTATTGGTAGGTGATATTTTACACAGCAGAGTCGCAAGATCAAATATTTGGGCACTGACAAAATTCGGCGCGAAAGTCAGAGTTGTGGGACCTCCGACGTTGATCCCCAGAAGCATATCATCTTTAGGCGTAGAAGTATTTTATGATTTGGACGAAGCCATAAAAGATGTGGATGTCGTAAATATTTTAAGAATACAAATGGAAAGACAGCAAGGCGGATTTTTTCCGTCAATTCATGAGTATAACGAGCTCTATCAGGTTACGGAAAAAAGACTTGCAAAAGCAAAACCCGATGTCTTAATTATGCATCCGGGACCGATGAACAGAGGTATAGAAATAGATTCCGAAGTCGCGGATAGTCCCGCATCCGTTATTAACGAGCAGGTAACAAACGGTATTGCTATCAGGATGGCTGTATTGCATTTGTTGGCACTTGCAAGAAATAAACAGGGGAGAAAACATATATGTTAATTCAAATTAAAAATATAAGAATTGTTGATCCTACATGTAAAGTTGATAAAGTCGGTGATATATTTATTGAAAACGGTAAAATAGTCGATAAACTTTCCGCTAAACCGGAAAAAATAATTGACGGTAAAAATAAAGTTGCGGTTCCCGGATTAATAGATGTTCATTCTCATTTAAGAGAACCGGGACAAGAAGAAAAAGAAACGATTAAGACGGGAACTATGGCAGCGGCAAAAGGCGGTATAACAACCGTTTTTTGTATGCCTAACACAAAACCCGTTACGGATAACGCACCTTCGGTAGAATATATTCTTATGAAAGCTCAAAAAGAAGGTAAAGTAAATGTGTTTCCTATAGGTTGTATTACAAAAGGCTCTCAGGGCGAAGAGTTAGCCGAAATAGGAATATTAAAAAAAGCCGGAATTGTTGCGGTAAGTGACGACGGAGTACCTGTTGCAAATTCTCAGGTTATGAGAAGAGCGTTGGATTATACGAAAATGTTTGATTTGGCAGTAATATCTCATTGCGAAGATAAACAGTTATCTAAAAACGGTGTTATGAATGCAGGTAAAAATTCTATGATATTCGGTCTTAGAGGAATACCTAACCAAAGTGAAGAAATAATGGTTTCAAGAGATATTATGCTTTGTGAACTTACCGGCGGTAAACTTCATATAGCACATGTTTCAACCGCAGGCTCGGTGGAACTTGTAAGACAAGCCAAGAAAAAAGGTTTAAATGTTACTTGCGAAACATGTCCTCATTATTTTTCTTTAACAGACGATTATGTTCAAAATTACGATACGAATTTTAAAATGAATCCTCCGTTAAGAACACATAAAGACGTTGAAGCGATTAAAGAAGGCTTAAAAGACGGAACAATCGATTGTATTGCAACCGATCATGCTCCTCATACTCAGGAAGAAAAAAGTAAAGAATTCGATAATGCACCGTTCGGAATTATAGGCTTTGAAACGGCATTATGCTTGGTTTTGAGTGAACTTGTAGATAAAAAAGTTTTAACTCTCGAACAAGCTGTTTCAAAGATGACTACAAATCCCGCAAAAATATTTTCATTGACGGGAAGAGGAACTCTGAAACCGGGTTCTATTGCAGATATAACAATTATAGATTTGGAACAAAAATACGAATTTAAAAAGGAAGATATTTTATCTAAGAGTAAAAATTCTCCTTTTATCGGAAGAAAGTTTAAAGGTTGTGCCGTAATGACTATAGTGGGAGGAAAAATAGTTTGGACATTAAAAGATGGGATTATCAATTAGAAATAACTGAGAACAAAAATATTTGTTTGAATTTTTATAAATTTTCCGTCGTATCAAAAGAAATTGCATCTGCTGCTTGTGCAGGTCAGTTTTGTATGATAGGTTTGGATAAAGTTTTTTTAAGAAGACCGTTAAGTATATATTCCGCAGATAAAAAAGCGGGAACGGTTTCTTTCTTGTATAAAGTTGTAGGTAAAGGGACCGATATTTTGGCAAACTTGCCTGTCGGAAGTTTTGTAAAAGTTTTGGGTCCGTTAGGACAGGGATATCCGTTGGATATAAAAGATAATGTAGAACCTGTACTCGTTGCCGGCGGAACCGGAGTTGCATCAATTCACTTTTTGGCAAGCAGTTTAAGTAAACCGGGAAGTTTGTATTACGGTGTGAGAAAAAAAGAAGAATTGATGTGTTTAACCGAATTTGAAAAGATGGGCTGGAAAATAAATATTTCCACAGAGGACGGTTCTTACGGATACAAAGGTTTTGTTACTGACTTGTTGGCAAAACAAGTTCAGCAAAACAGTGTTATTTATGTTTGCGGACCTACTCCTATGATGAAAAAAGTTGCGGAAATTGCAAAAGATAAAAATATTTCCGGTTATGCATCTTTAGAACAAAAAATGGCTTGCGGTGTTGGAAATTGTCAAGGATGTGCCGTTAAAATAAAAAACAGTTATAAAATGGCCTGTAAAGACGGACCGGTATTTTCCATCGCCGATATATTGTTTGAATAATGTTTGTTAATTTACTTCTTTCAATACTAATCTTTTTTGTGCCTTTGAGTTTTGCAGGGACAGAACCTTGGGCATTTTTTATTTTTCAATTGATAGTTTCCTTTATATTTGTACATCTTTTATTCACTAAAAGAAAACTTTCTTTTACTTTTCCGGCATTATCGGTAAATATTATTTTTGTGATGTTTCTTTTGATTGCAGTTATACAAATATTAAACCATCATACAATATTACAGCAAAAAGATTTTATGCCGTTTACGGTTTCACCGTACCATACACTTAAAGAACTTAATTCCATCTTTACATATATGATGTTTTTTATAGTTGTTAATCAATTGTTTTATGAGTCGAAAAAAATAAAAAAACTTCTATATTTAACGTTGACCGTTTCTGCTGTCGTGCTGATGATAGGACTTTGCTTCCCAAAGGGTGAATATATTAAATTCTTTTTGGGAATGGAAAGTCTCGGTAATTTCGGACCGTTTACAAACAGGAACAATGCCGGGGTATTTTTGTCGATGTCGTTTTTCATATCATTAGCTTTATTGATTTATAATTTTTTGAGATACCAAAAATATTTAGTCGAAAATAAAAAAAATGAATTTTTAGTTACACAAATTATATTGAGCATAATATCATTGCTGTTGTTGATAAGTGTTATTTTAACACGGTCCAGAGGAGCGATGTTAGCAACATTCGTTTCTGTATTTATATTCATACTTTTATACGTTTATCATTTTTCGAAAAACATTAAACAGAAAATTTATAAAGTTTTATTTGTGCTTGTTATATTGGGAATATCTTCTTTTGCTATATATAAAAATATAGATGCAATTAATGCTTACAGTCAAAGAACTACCGGTATATCCGAAGCAACCAGGTTAAAACTATACGATATGTCTTTTGATGTCTTAAAAGATTATCCTGTTACCGGAATAGGTTTTGCTTCTTTTCCTATACTCATAGATAAATATTTTAAAGAAGATTTAAAGGCATATCCAGAATATTTACATAATGATTGGTTGGAATTGTTGTTGGATGTGGGATATCCTGCTTATGCGATATTTTTATTACTTATTTTTATTGTTATATTTATTTTTTTAAGGAGAATAAAATTTTTATCATATAAGAAAAAGATTTTGTTTATAGGTTTGTTTTCGGCCTGTTGTTCAATTTGTATCGGAAGTTTTGTCGATTTTCATTTTCACATTCCGGCAAATGCAATGTTATTTTTTATTTGTTTGGCAACACTATGTTCTGTTTCTTTTTATAAGGATAAAAAAACTTTTAACTTTAAAAACGGGATATTATCTAAAATGGTATTTGGTTTATTGATAATTTGTGTTATATTTATTTCTTGCAGAAACGTTATGGCTTGGAGATATTATACTTTTTCTAAAAATATGCCTAAAGAACAGGAAATAGAATATTTGGACAAAGCTGTTAAGTTGTCCGGCAATCCTAAATATATCGAAAATTATATAATAACGGTATACAATAGTGCCAAAACAAACAAGCAAGATGTTTTTGTAAAAGATGGGCAATTATATTCAATCGTTTACAAGTATATTGAACAATATCCTTATAACAAAAAAATATCAAAAATCTTTTTAAAAATGAACGATTTAAGCTCTTGATTGCTATGGCAAAAGATATTGAAAAAAAAGGTAGTTTGTATTATAATATATTGTGAATTTAGTGATATATTTGGTTTATAGAGAGGTAGTTATATGATAAAAATAAAAGGGTTTACTTTGCCGGAAGTAGTGATAACAATAGCTATAGTCGGTATTTTGTCTATGGCTGCTGTTCCGATTTATAGAGGATATGTAAGGAAAAGTATGTCGACCGAAGGTAAGGCTTTGGTTGCCGAAATTAATGCTGCAGAACATGTTTATTACTCAAGAAACGGTCATTTTTATGATACGAATAATAAAACTGAAGACAATACCACTGTATTGGGTGTTGATGCAAGATCAAACAAGTACTTTAAATCTTATAAAATCACTACGGGTGACGATAATACTTTTGAAGTTAAAACTGAATATGAAGGAAAAGCTGTAGCTCTTGTAGGTTCTCTTACGGCAGAACCTCAAATAATAGACGATTTTTCTAAGGAATAAAAGTTTATTATAAACTTTTTGGGGAGAGATGGCCGAGTGGTTGAAGGCGGTAGTCTCGAAAACTGCTATAGGGGGAACCCTATCGAGGGTTCGAATCCCTCTCTCTCCGTATCCTTTCAAGTTTTTCAAATCGAAGAATTTATATTGTCGGATGATTGTAAAAAAATATTATAAAAAACAGTTGTCTTATTAAAATATAAAAATGAAGTCTTTGAAAATACCTCAAACTTATCAATCTGTAGTTGAAAAACTTATCAAAATAGCAAAAAATAACAATTTTATTATTTATGCTGTCGGCGGTTTTGTTAGGGATATTATTTTAAACAGAGAACCGAACGATTTGGATATTATGGTTGAAGGGGAAAATGCCGGAATAGAGTTTTCTAAAATAGTGGCCAAAGAATTGAATATCCATCCTCCTATTACATTCGAAAAATTTGCAACATCAAAATTACTCATTGAAAATAAAGAAATTGAGTTCATAATGCCAAGAAAAGAGTATTATGATAAAAACTCAAGAAATCCTCAAACAGAAATAGGAACATTGGAGCAGGATGCTTTAAGAAGAGATTTTACCGTTAATGCATTATTTTTAAGATTAAACGATTTTGAATTGTTGGACTTGACCAAAAAAGGTTTGGAAGATATAGAAGATAAAATTATCAGAGTTACCGATGAGTCCGCTTCCGATATAATTTTTGAACAGGATCCGTTAAGGATATTAAGAGCGGTAAGACAATCCTTTCAATTAAATTTTGCAATAGAACCGAAAACATATAAAAGTATGAAAAATAAGGTTGAAAGAATAAAGATTGTTTCCGGTGAAAGAATTGCCGAGGAAATAAATAAAATGTTGTTGCTGGATAAACCTTCAAAAGCTTTCGATATGTTAGATGATATAGGTTTGCTTGAAATTTTATTTCCGGAACTTAAACAAAATCAAAATATTGAACAACCTAAACCTTATCATGATAAAGACGTGTACGGTCATACAATGGATGTCGTTGATAATATAAAACCGGACTTGTTATTAAGAATGACTGCTTTACTGCACGACATAGGAAAAGTACAGACAAAATCCGAAAACAACGGTAAAATTTCTTTTATAAATCATGAGTCAATAAGTTCTAAATTAGCAAAAGAAATTTTAGTAAGATTAAAATACTCCGTGGATTTTATAAAAAAGGTATGTTTTTTAATTGAAAATCATATGTATCCTAAAATGTATGATTCAAATTGGAAAGATTCTTCGGTAAGAAGATTTGCCAATAAATTAGGAGAAAATATAGATAACATAAGATTGTTAGCTGTTGCCGATACCAAAAATTTCGACGGTGAACTTTTTGACAGAGTTAAATCTTTGGAACAAAAAAATATGTTATTACCGAAAGAAGAATTGTTTAACGGGAACGAATTGATTGAAATATTTAATAAACCTGCCGGAAAATGGATAAACGAAGCGAAAGAATACATAAGAAATTTACAGTTTGAAAATCCTAAAATAACAAAAGAAGAAGTTTTGAAAAAATTAAAAAACTTGTTGAAAATACAATAGATATAATGGTATAATTATAAGAAAAGTTAAGAGCATAAAATATGGAAAACAATGAAGAATTAAATCAAGAAACGATAAACCAAGAAGAAATGAGCAACGACGAGTTGATTCAGGAAGATGAGTCAGAACCTAAACAAAAAACTTATGATGTTGTGGGCTTGCTCGCCGGGGCCGTATTCGGAATCTTTATTTCCGTTATAGGTATAACCGATATCTTGATGGGAATTATCGTGGGGATGTTTATAGGATTGGTGGTAGGTACTTTTATTAAGAAGAAATAAGCTAAGGGAGAATATAAATGACGGTTGATTACAAAAAAAGCATAAGTTCTTTCATAAAAAAAGCTGTAGAAGAAATGGAGTTCTATCCCGAAAAATATAAAATTAACATCAACAAAATTTTAACCGCACAACAAAAAAAAGATTTAGATAAACAAATACATGTATACACCTCAAAAATAGCTTATAATCCGACGGATGCCTCAGTATACTATAACAGAGGTTTGGTTTACCATAAAAAGACGGATTATAAAAATGCCATAGAAGATTTTTCAAAAGCCATAGAATTGGATAAAAATTTTACTTTTGCTTTCATAGCAAGAGGCGAAACTTATGTTTTCTTAAAAGAGTTCGATTTATCGGAACAAGATTTTAAGACGGCTATAGAACTTAATCCTCAAAATCCGAGTGTTTATACTACACTGGGCAGTATAAGAGTAATTCAAAATTTGTTTGAAGAGGCTATAAAATATTTCGATAAAGCAATAGAATTAAATTCTTACATAGAATCTGCTTTTTATGGCAGAGCTATGGCTCATAGAGGATTGTTACATTATGATGAGGCAATAAAAGATTTCACGAAAGCCATAGAATTAAATCCTACTGATGCATATGCTTTTTGCAACAGAGGAATAACTTACACGAATACAGAAAGATTAGATGAGGCAATAAAGGATTTTGAAGTAGCTTTGAAATTAAGACCCGAGGATGTTTATATCCTTAACAACAAGGGGCTTGCACATAGAAAAAGACTGGAAGAAGATGATGCCGAGAAATGTTTTAAAGAGGCCATGGAAAAAATGCCGGAAGATTGTTATGCATATTATAATATGGGAAATTTACATAAGGAGCAAGGCTTAGATGATAAAGCTTTGAAAGATTATTCGGAATCAATAGATTTGGATTATTCTTTCGGCCCTGCTTATGTCGAAAAGGCAAGTATTCTTATAGGACAAAACAAAATACAAAAAGCGTATGAAGAGATTCTTCAAGCTACAGAATTTATGAATAACAATTTTATAAGTTTTGCCTTTTTGGGATATATAAATTTTTTAAACGAAGATTATCAAAATTCAATAACAAATTTTAAAAAGGCAGTAGAACTTGATGAAAACAATACTCCTGAATTGTTGTATTGTTGCGGGTTATGTTATTTTTTAACTGAAGATTTTCTTGCTGCGGAAAAATACTTTTTTAAAGCAATAGAGCTTTCTTATGATTTATCCGAAATGCTTTTTGCTTATGCGGTAACATTATTTAAACTTGATAAATATGATGCTGCAATAAAATATTTCACTGATGTTATAGGGAAAGATTCTACAATTATTGAAGCATATTATTGGAGAGGTATTTCATACGTTAAAAGCAGAGATTACAAAATTGCCATAGATGATTTTAAACAAACACTCAAAGAACAATATTTATTAAAAGAAAGCAATTTTTATTTGGGGGTTTGTTATCTTAATACATTGGAAAATACTACGGCGCTTGAATATTTTGATAAAGCTGTTTCTTTAGGTTACGCTGATGTTGCTGTTTACAAAAAAAGAGCTGTGGCTTTGGTAAAATCCGGTTATGACGATGAAGCTCTTGATGATTTGAATAAAATATTGGAACAAAATCAAAATGATGTTGAGTCTTATGTTCGTAGGGCAAAAATTCTTATAAACAAAAAATTGTATGATAGAGCGGAAGAAGATGTTTTAAAAGTCTTGGATATCGACACTAAAAATCAAGATGCTGTTTTGTTAAATATTCAAATTAAATTCTTGAAGGGAGAATACGAGTCCTGTATAAATTTGTCTACGGAATTTTTGGACGAGAGACCGGAAAATATAAATTGTTTAATTTTGAGAGCTGATTCATATTTTAAAATTTCCGACTATCAAAAAGCTTTAATGGATTATACGAGAATAATAACGTTGAATCCGGAGAAAGAAGAATTTTATTTAAAGAGAATAAAAGTATATATAAAAATGAAATCTTATTCGGAAGCATTGTCGGATATAGAGTTTTTATTGCACAGTGATGATACAAACGCAATTGTTTATTTTTATAAAGGAATAGTGAACAGGAACAGAGGAGAAATAATTGATGCCATAAAAAATTATGATATTGCATTAAAAATATTGAGTGGCAATAATACATTGGACTTAGATAAAGAAATTTTGGAGACAAAAAGATATTTCTATTCCGAAAAGAAAAAACTTAAAGAAAGAAAAATAAAAGTTTCGGCTTCTTCCGCAAAAAAAACTTCCAAAGGCTCCGCTAAACATGAAAAGATTGTCGAAAAAAATATTGATTTGGAAGAATCAAAAGAATTTATTGACGATAAATCAAATAATGTTGAAGAAAATATTATAGATAACAATAATCCGGACAATAATACTTCGGCATCAGAAATAAAAGTTGAAGACAATTTTATTGAAAAGGTTTCACAGGAAACTTTTGCCGAAGAAAAACCGGAGAATGTCCTTTCTTCACAGGAAACACCTTCTCAAAATGAAGAAAGTGTTCAATCTGCAGTTTCGTCTCCCATAGAGCAGATTGAGGAACAAAAGCAAGAAAATGTAAATACAAATATCTTTGCAGGTGCGGGAAACATAACATATGAACCTGTTATGGAACCTGCTTTTGTTCAAAATATAAAAGAAAAAGAGAAAGTTCCTGTTCAAAAAACAGAAGAAATTCAAGTTCCTAAAGAACCGGAGCAGGATCCTTTTACAAATATTAGTCAGTTAGATAAACTTATCAAAGAAGATAAAACAAACTCCGTATACTATCAAAAAAGAGGGGATTTGTATTTGGAACAATTGAGGTTTAAGGATGCCATTAAAGATTACGATATGGCAATTAAATACAACAAAAATGTAGGTCCGGAAGTATATAAGAATAAATCAAGAGCATTAGGCGGAATAAGAAAATATAAAGACGCTATACAGTGCCTGGGTAATATTATTAATTCCGATTTTGTTGATGCTGATATATATTTTGAAAGAGCTTTGTTGTATCAGGAAATAAAAGATTATAAAAATTATCTCAAAGATATAGAATCTGCAATAGATTATGACCCGAGTTTTAACAGAGCTTATATGTCCAGAATTGATTATTATGTTAAACAATCGAAATTTCTTGAAGCATATAACGACATAAAACAAGTCAGTGATTTTGAATTGAAAATAGATAATAAATTTTTGCTGGCTACAGTATGTTTCCATTTAAAAAAATATTATGAAGTTATTTCGTTATTGACTTCAATATATGAGGCTAAAAAGCAGGAAAAGGAAACTGATTTTTATTTGGGTGTCAGTTTTGCTGAAACCGGAGATTATGACGATGCAATAAAGTATTTAACCAGAGCAATGGGAAAAGGTTATAAGAATAAGCTTGTGTTTTATATGTTGGCAAAAGCCTGTTACAGTAAACAAAATTTAAAAGAATCATTGGATTTCTTAAACAGAGCTATCAATATGGATTCATCGGATTATAAATGTTATTGGTTGAGAGCAAAAACATACGGAGATTTGAATAATGTTAAGCTTTCTATACAGGATTTTGATAAAGCAACTAAACTTAATTCTAAAGATAAAGAGTTATTCTTAGATAAAATAGGCTTCTTGGAAAAAAATGACAAAATATCCGAAGCAATATCTAATTGTTCCAAATTGATACAAATAGACGGGAAAAACGGTGAATATTATTTAAAGAGAGCATTATTGTATAAAAAACTTGGCAAAAATAAAGATGCGGAAAAAGATTTCTCGCAAGCAGAAACTTTAGGAACGGATGTAAAACAATATATGAGTGCAGAGAATAATGTTGCCGAGGAAACGAAAGTACAACCTGAAGTACAACAAGATATTCAGCATGATGTAGTGCAGGAAGAGAAACAAGATATGCAACAAGATGTAAAGCAGGAGACAAAATCTAATATAGAACAACCTAAAAAAGAAGTTGTTGTAGAACATAAAGCAGAACCTGTTATCAATGTTAATATTGATGATATAGGTAAGAATTCCGAGATAGCAAAAGAGGATAGAAAAATAAATGTGTCTGCCAGTATGATACATTTAAACAGAGGAAATATAAGTTTCAGAAAACAGAAATATGAGGAAGCTATTTCCGAATTGGATCAGGCAATATCTTTTAATTATAAGGATTCTCAAGGATATTTATTGAGAGCAGAAGCATATATTGAAATAAAAAAATATGATTCTGCCATAAAAGATTTACTTACTGTAATAGAATTATCGCCTAAGGCTACTTTTGCATATTCCAAAATAGGTGATATATATAGGGTAAATAGTAATTTCGAACAGGCAAAAGCTTTTTATACAAAAGCTATAGAGATAAATCCAAAATATGCACTGGCATATTTCGGATTAGCCGAAGTTTATGAAAAAAGCCAAGAAATAGGATTGGCAATTGAAAAATATAAAGAAGCTGCAAAGCTTGATGTAAAATTGGCAAAAGAATGCAATATGAAAATTGCTGAACTTAATTCATAAAATGTTAAAAAAACTATTAATATTATTTTTTGTTTTGTCTTCAAGCATTTGTTATTCGGCGACATATAATACCGAAACAATCGTCAATGCCGTAAAACAAAACAATTTTGACTTGGTAAGACAATGTATAAGAAAAGGAGTCAGTACAAATTCTCAGGATTCCGTAGGCAATCCCATTTTGTTAATATCTATCAGCATGGGATATTCGGATATTGCACTCATGCTTATAAGAAACGGAGCAAATGTTAATGTTTCATATAACAGAGGTATGAATTCTTTGATGTTAGCCATAAACAAAGGTATGGAACAGGTTGCAAAGACTTTGATAGATCGAGGTGTAGATGTTGATGCAAAAATGCCTAACGGTATGACAGCATTGATGATGGCATCCGAAAGAGGGATGTTTGATGTGGTTAAGAATATGGTTAAGCATAATGTCGATATAAATGCCAAAACAAAAGATGGTCTTACGGCTTCGGTTTTTGCAATGAAAAGCGGGTATAACGATATTGTTAAGTACTTTAATAAAGTCGGAACTGTTCCCGGAACATTGGGAGAATCTATTCTTACTTCAAATATTCGTTTGGCGGAAAGATTTATTGCTTATGGTTCGGAAATAGATGAAAGAGGTATTCAAGGAAAAACACCGTTAATAATAGCTTTTGATAGTAACGATTATGATATGGCTGCTTTTTTGATATCAAAAGGTGCAGATATTAATGCAGCGGATGATAGCGGAATAACACCCATGATATCGGCTTGTGCATCAAATAATGTTGATTTGGTACAACTTGCTTTTACTACCGGAGCAGATATCAACGTTGCTGACTGCAATGGTATTACACCGTTAATGTATGCCGTATATAAATCTAATTACGATATAGCAAAAATGCTTGTAAAATATAATGCAGATGTTAATATCAGTGATAATAACGGAATAACTCCATTGGGTATAGCCGTAAGAATGGGGAGCTTAAAAATTGCACATTTACTTGTTAAAAACGGTGCAATTATAAATTATAAAGATGACAATAATACAAGATTGTTAAATATTGCCGTAGATACAAATAATTTGGATATGGTCTCTTTTCTTATAGATAGCGGGGCAAGAGTTAACGGTAAAGACGCAAGCGGAAAAACTCCTTTGATATTAGCGGCATCAAAAGGATATTTCGATATAGCAAAAAAACTTTTGGATAGTGGAGCAAGGATACATTCCAGTGATAACGATGGTTATACCGCTATGACTTATGCAAAAAGAAACAAAGATTACAGTATGATAGAACTTTTAAAAAGCAGAAGAAAGAAATAAGAATTAAGCCTTTTTTGTGTTAAAAAAAATATAAATAAAATATTAATAAAGGATAAAAATTATGGAAAATTATGTAAGACCTTTTTCATTGTTTTCAGAGCAGGATATTTATCTTTTTAAAGAAGGAAGTCATTTCCAACTTTATAATTTATTGGGCTCTCATCCGGTAAATTATGAGGGAAAAGACGGTGTGTATTTTGCCGTTTGGGCTCCGAATGCTAAACATGTTTCCGTAATTGGTGATTTTAACTATTGGGACAAATATTCGCACCCTTTAAATCCCAGAGGAGATTCTTCCGGTATTTGGGAAGGTTTTATTCCTTTTTTAAAACAAGGTGATACTTACAAATATTTCATAGTTTCTAATTTTAACAACTATTCCGTTGAAAAAGCCGATCCTTATGCATTTCATTGTGAAACTCCTCAGAAAACAGGTTCAAAAGTTTGGGATCTTTCTTATACGTGGAACGATAAAGATTGGATGAATACAAGGTACAAAAAAAACAGTATGAAGTCTCCGATGTCGATATATGAAGTTCATTTGGGTTCTTGGAGAAGAAAACCGGAAGAAAATAACAGAATGTTATCTTACAGGGAAATTGCACCTTTACTTAGAGATTATTGTGTTGAAATGAATTTTACACATGTTGAGTTTTTGCCCGTAATGGAACATCCTTTTTATGCTTCATGGGGATATCAAACTACAGGATATTTTGCTCCTACCAGCAGATACGGAACTCCGCAAGATTTAATGTATTTGGTAGATTTGTTGCATCAGGCAGGTATAGGTGTAATATTGGATTGGGTTCCGTCTCATTTTCCTATGGATCAGCACGGACTTTCTTTCTTCGACGGAACATATTTATACGAACATTCCGACAGAAGATTAGGTTTTCATCCGGATTGGAAGAGTGCAATATTTAATTACGGAAGAAATGAAGTAAAAGATTTTCTAATATCTTCAGCATTGTTTTGGTTGGATAAATATCATGTCGACGGTATAAGAGTAGATGCCGTTGCATCAATGCTTTATCTCGATTATTCGAGAAAAGACGGAGAATGGGTGGCAAATAAGTATGGTGGGAAAGAAAATATCGATGCAATAGAATTTTTGAAAAGATTAAATCATGTTGTATATGAAAATCATAATGATGTTCAAATGATAGCCGAGGAATCTACGGCATGGCCGATGGTTTCCAAACCTACATATTTAGGCGGTTTGGGTTTCGGCTTTAAGTGGAATATGGGTTGGATGAATGATACGTTAAGATATTTTAAAACGGATCCTATATTCAGAAAATACAGACATACAAATTTAACTTTCAGTTTGTTATATGCCTTTACGGAACAATTTGTTTTACCTTTTTCTCACGATGAAGTCACACAAGGTAAAGGTTCTCTTATCGGCAAAATGCCCGGAGATGAGTGGCAACAATTTGCAAATTTAAGATTGTTAATCGGTTATATGTACGGACATCCCGGTAAAAAACTTTTGTTTATGGGTGCCGAGTTCGGACAGAAAAGAGAATGGTCTCATGATATGAGTTTGGAATGGCATGTTTTGTGTTTCTGGCAACATTCCGGTATGCAAAAATGGGTTAAAGATGTAAATGCCGTTTATAAGAATGAATTGGCACTATTTGAAGATGATAACAGTTGGAACGGATTTGAATGGATAGATTGTAATGATTCCGAAAACACTGTTTTAAGTTTCTTGAGGAAATCTCCGTCTACCGGAGATATGATAGTTTGTGTTTGTAACTTTAATCCTGTTCCGAAATACGGTTATAAAGTCGGTGTTCCGAAAGCGGGATATTGGAAAGAAATTTTAAACAGTGATTCCGAAGCTTATTTCGGCAGTAATATAGGTAATTTGGGTGGAGTAAATACAAAAGATTATTCTACACATGCAAGGCCGTATACAATAGAAATTGCTTTGCCTCCTTTGGCAGCAGTATTTTTTAAGTACGAAGGATAAGTACTGCGGAAGATTTGGAGATTAGAAGAATAGAAGATTGGAAGAAAATATGTACTTGATTATAATAATTGCTTTTTTGTTGTTATCTTTTACAATAAGTTCAATATCGGATTATCTTAATGCAAAGAATTTAAAAGAAAGTTTACCTGATGAGTTTGTCGGATATTACGATGAAGAAAAATATAAAAAGTCTCAAAATTATTTAAAAGACAGAACAAAATTTTCTTTTATATCGTCATTAACTTCTCTAATAGTATCGATAGCATTTATTTTGGTCGGCGGATTTAATTATGTTGATTTATTCGCAAGAAGTTTTGGCTTTGGGGAAATAGTTACAGGACTTATATTTGTTGCCGCGTTATATTTCTTACTTGAAATAATAGGAATTCCTTTTTCGGTTTACAGTACATTTGTTATAGAAGAAAAATACGGTTTTAACAAAACTACTGTAAAAATATTTATATCCGACATAATAAAAAATTTAATTTTGACGGCGGTTATAGGTTTGCCGATATTTGCCGTTATTGTAATGTTTTTTGCTAAATACGGTTCTCTTGCTTGGATATATGCTTCTGTAACCGTTATTTTGTTTGAACTTTTAATTACGTTTATAGCTCCGGTATTTATAATGCCTTTGTTTAACAAATATGTTCCGTTGGAAGACGGGGAATTAAAAACAGAACTTGAAAAATATGCTAAAGAGCAAAATTTTAAAATGAAAGGCCTTTATAAAATGGACGGTTCCAAAAGGTCAACTAAAACAAATGCATTTTTTACAGGTTTCGGAAAATTCAGAAGAATAGTTTTGTTCGATACTTTAATAGCAAAACATACAACACAAGAACTTGTTTCCGTATTAGCACATGAGATGGGGCATTACAAAAAAGGTCATATTCATAAATTTATGATTATGTCGTTTGCAAATACGATAATAATATTTTTCTTACTATCTTTGTTTATAGGGAACGAAGGGCTTTTTGCGGCATTTAAAATGCAACATGTTTCTGTTTACGGAGCATTAATATTTTTTGGATTTTTATATACACCGATATCAATGTTTTTGTCTGTGATTCAAAATGTTATATCAAGAAAACAAGAATACGAAGCCGATAGATATTCAGTGATAACTTATAAAAATCCTAAAGCAATGATAGAGGCACTAAAAAAACTTTCTGTTGATAATCTTTCTAATCTTACTCCGCATAAAATGAAAGTTTTTATGGAATATAGTCATCCGCCTGTTTTGGATAGGATAAAAGCAATTAGAAAAATTGCCGAAGGTAATTTGGAAGATTAGAAGATTAGATGATTTGAAGATTGGAAAAGACAAATAAAAAGTGAAAAAAATGTCCCGTACTTGATACTGGATATGGCAGTTAGTCGTTAAACTGTAAGCTTTAAACTATAAACTATAAACTATTTTTATATCGAGGACTAAAATGGACAAAGTATTGAAAGAACTTTTAGAAGCGCCGGGAATTTCCGGATGTGAAGAAGCAGTTGCGGAAATAATGAAAAGGGAATTATCAAAATCTTGTGATGAAGTAAAAATCGATAAATTCGGAAATGTTATTGCAAGAAAAGGTAAAGGCGGTAAAAAAATAATGATTGCCGCTCATATGGATGAAATAGGTTTTGCGGTAAAACATGTGACGAAAGAAGGTTTTATATATTTTATAAAGGTCGGTGGTATTGCCGATATGGTTATTCCTGCACAAAGAGTTATAATAAAAGCTAAAAAAGGTGATGTTGTAGGAATAATCGGTACAAAACCTCCTCATTTAATGACGCCTGAAGAAACTAAAAAAGTGGTTTCGTACACGAATATGTTTATTGATATAGGTTGCAAAACAAGAGAAGAAGTATTGGAAAAAGTTGAAATAGGTGATCAAATAATATTTGAACCGAATTCAGGTGTATTAAATAAAGATATATATTATGGAAAAGCGGTAGATAACAGAGCATGTTGTTATGAGATGTTAAAAGTTATGGAAACTCTTGCTCCGGTAGATGCAGAGATTTATGCTGTTGCAACAGCACAAGAAGAAGTTGGATTAAAAGGTGCAAGAACATCTTCTTTCGCTATAGATCCGGATTTTGCGATAATCCTTGATACTACTATTGCAGGGGACGTTCCGGGAATAGATGATAAACTTTCTGCTTTAAAACTCGGAGAAGGTATTGCAATAACGATGATAGAGGCGAGCGGTAGAGGCACAATCGTTAATAATAAAGTTAGAAGACTTATGATAGACACCGCAAAAGAAAACAATATAAAACATCAGGTAGATATTGTAAGCGGTGGTATGACCGACGGAGCCGTTATTTATATGAATAGATCCGGAATACTTACTGCGATATTGAGTCTTGCTACAAGATATATTCATTCTTCAACATCAGTGTTCAATATAAATGATTTAAACGAAGGTGTAAAACTTACACAAAAAGTTATAGAAAAAGTTGCTCAAGAAAAAGCATTGTAAAATTTTTAAGTTTTTTATATAAATATTCTTTATAAAATAAAAGATGAGGTTTTAGTATGATAATTCTTACCGGTGGTGCAGGCTTTATTGGAAGTTGTTTTTTGTGGAAACTCAATCAAGAAAAAATAGACGATATTTTGGTTGTTGATCATCTTGATAACGGTGAAAAATGGAAGAATCTTGTAGGCAAAAAATTCTACGATTATATGCAGAAAGAAGATTTTATACAGGCCGTAAAAGATAAAAAAATTCAAAAACCCCAGGCAATAATTCATCTCGGAGCATGCAGCTCAACTACACAAACGGATGCAAATTATTATATTCACAATAATTTCGAATATTCAAAAACTCTTGCATTGTGGGCAATGGAACTCGGTATTCCTTTTATTTATGCATCATCTGCGGCAACATACGGTAACGGAGAAAACGGATACGATGATCAATGTGATATAGATAAACTTGCTCCGTTAAATATGTACGGATATTCGAAACAACTTTTTGATTTATGGCTTTTAAGAAATAAATATAACGATAAAGTTACCGGAATAAAATTTTTTAATGTGTTCGGACCTAACGAATATCATAAAGGAACAATGAAAAGTGTTATTTGTAAAACTTATGACGATGTTGCACAAAAAGGTATTATAAGATTGTTTAAGTCTTATAACAGTAAATATGGTGACGGAGATTCTTTAAGAGATTTCGTTTATATAAAAGATGTTGTTGAGGTTATGATGTTCTTGTTAAATAATCCTAAAAATACCGGATTGTTTAATATAGGAACAGGGAAGGCAAGAAGTTGGAACGATATTGCAAGATCAATGTTTGCTGCGGTAGGTAAACAAACCAATATAGAATATTTTGATATGCCTGAAATTTTAAGAGGAAAATATCAGTACTTTACCGAAGCGAAAATGGATAAAATAAGAAAAGTAGGTTGTAATCATAAATTTATGGAACTTGAAGATTCCATAAAAGATTATTGCAGTTATTTGAAAAACAAAAGCTACTTGTAAACAGCAGAAGAATAGAAGATTAGAAGAATAGAAGAGTGGAAGAAAAGAGGAAAACTAAATAATGACAAAATTTGCAAAGCAAATTTTACAGTTTGACTTCCAATCCTCCAATCTTCCAATCCTCCAATCTTCGAGTTTTTAAGGAGTATGTATGGATTTATTAAAAAAAGTATTAAGTTTAAAAAATAAGTCAATTTTGGTCGTCGGTGATACAATGGTTGATAGATTTATTTGGGGGAAAGTTTCAAGAATTTCTCCCGAAGCTCCGGTTCCCGTTGTAGAAGTAAAAAGCGAAACTGAAACGTTGGGTGGTGCCGGAAACGTTGCAAGCAATATTACATCTTTAGGTGCAAAAGCATATATTGTTACCGTTGTAGGAGATGATCTTAACGGTTTACATATGAAAGAAATGCTCGAAGATAAAAAAATTAACACAAATTATATTGTTGTAGATAAACAAAGACCTACCACACTAAAGACAAGAATAATTGCATCCAATCAACAGGTTGTAAGAGTAGATAAAGAAATAAAAGGTGCTTTTTCCGGTAAAACCGAAGAAAACATTTTGAAAAGTATAGATTATGTTATGAAACAAGTTGACGGAGTAATTATTTCTGACTATGCAAAGGGTATAGTAACCGATAAAGTATTGAAAAAAATTATAACCATTGCAAAAAAGAGAAAAATTCCCGTAACGGTTGATCCAAAAGTAGAAAATTTCAAAAAATATAAACATATAACTTGTATGACTCCTAATACAAAAGAAGCCATAGAAGGTATGAATGCTCAACATCAAGGAATAAAAACGGATGCTGATATTGCAAATCTAGGTAAAAAAATATTGAAATTGTTACAATCGGATTCGGTTCTTATTACCAGAGGGGAAAAGGGTATGACGGTAATAGAAAAAAATAAGATTACTCATATTCCGACGAGAGCAAAAGAAGTTTATGATGTTACCGGTGCCGGCGATACCGTTATTGCAACAATGACACTTGCTTTGGCAGCGAAATGGAAACTTGTTGAAGCTGCGGAAATTGCAAACTTTGCTGCGGGTGTTGTTGTAGGTAAAGTAGGTACGGCGACGGTTACAATAGAAGAAATTATAAAGACGATAAAAAATTTTAACAGAAAATAAAAATTGCCTGAGGCAATTTTGAGCTTCCAAAATACGGAGTATTTTTATATGAAGACGGCAGTTGTAATTCCTGCAAGATATGCATCAAGCAGATTTCCGGGCAAACCTTTGTTTTTAATAAACAATAAACCTCTTATACTTCATGTAGTAAGTAAAGTGTCAAAGTGTAAGGGCGTAGATTGTGTTGCAGTTGCTACCGACGATAAAAGAATTTTTGATGTGGTAAAATCCGCAGGGTATAATGTTTTTATGACACCGGTAAATTTAAAAAGCGGAACAGACAGAGTTGCTTATGTCGCAAATAAATATTTGAAAAGCTACAATGTTTTTATCAATGTTCAAGGTGATGAACCTTTAATAGATAAAAAACTTGTAGAAAAAATGGTTGAAGAATTTAAAAAGGATAAAAAACTTGAATATTTAACGGTAGCTTACAAAATGAAACCGACGGATGATATTGCAAATCCGAACACTGTAAAAGTAATTTTCGATAAGAATCAATATGCATTATATTTTTCAAGATATCCGATACCTTTTTTAAGAGATGAAAAAAATAAAAGTAAAGCGGATTATTATAAGCATATAGGTGTTTACGGTTATACAAAAAAATTTGTTTGTGAATTTACGAAATCGAAACAAACAAAACTTGAAATTGTTGAAAGTTTGGAACAATTAAGAGCATTGGAACAGGGTAAAAAAATAAAAGTTATTATATCAAGTAAAGATCTTCAAGACGTAAATGTGCTTGAAGATGTCGCAAAAGTAAAAAAAGCATTAAAAAAATAAATTGAAGTAGAAATAAAGGAGTTTATCAAATGAAAACGAAGTATATTTTTGTTACCGGAGGAGTAATTTCTTCAGTCGGAAAAGGTATTACGGCTGCATCAATTGCATGTTTGTTAAAAGCAAGAGGATTAAAAGTAAATATTTTGAAATGCGATCCTTATTTGAACATCAATCCCGGACTTTTGTCACCTATGCAACACGGAGAAGTTTTTGTTACCATAGACGGTATGGAAGCAGATTTGGATTTAGGACATTATGAAAGATTTATAGATCAGGAAACAACAAAAGTAAATACGGTTACATCCGGAAGAATATACCAAAAAGTTTTAAACGATGAAATTGAAGGAAAATTTGCGGGAAAAACAGTTCAGGTTGTTCCTCATATAACAAACGAAATAAAAGAAAGATTAAAAGCTGTTGCCGGTGACAGTGATGTTGTTATGGTTGAAATAGGCGGAACCGTGGGAGATATAGAAGGTTTACCTTTCTTGGAAGCAATAAGACAATTCAGAAATGATATCGGAAGAGAAAATGTTTTATATGTTCACGTTACCTTAATACCGTATATAAAAGCATCAGAAGAACTTAAAACAAAACCTACACAGCACAGTGTTCAAAAATTGAGAGAAATAGGAATAGAACCGTCGATAATTCTTTGCAGAATGGATCAACATTTAACCGATGAAATAAGAGACAAAATATCATTGTTCTGTAATGTGGAAAGAGATGCCGTAATAGAAGAAAGAGATGTTCAAACATCAATTTATGAAGTTCCTGTTCAATTACACGAGAACAAAATAGATGACTTGATAGTAAAATATTTGAAACTTGATGCAAAACCGATTGATTTGAAACAATGGAACGAGATGATACATAATTGCAGATGTCCGGAACATCAGGTTACCGTTGCTATCGCAGGTAAATTTATAGAGTTGAAAGATTCTTATAAGAGTGTTTTTGAGGCGTTAAAACACGGCGGAGCAATAAATGTTACCGAAGTTAAAATAAAATATGTAGATACCGATTCTCAACATTTGGAACACGATTTGAAAGATGTGAATGCAATTATATCCCCGGACGGAGACAGCGGCGGAACATTGGAAGGAAAACTTAATGTAATAAAATATGCAAGAGAGAACAAGATTCCTTTCTTTGGTATATCTTTAGGTATGCAAAGCGTTATTATTGAATATGCAAGAAATGTTTGCGGACTAAAAGATGCAAATTCTTTAAATATCGATAAAAATGCAAAAACTCCTGTTATAATACAAACAAATGCAAAAAATAAAGACGGTCATTTTATGAGACTCGGTTCTTGGAAGTGCGATATAGCAAAAGATACCAAAGCTTATGAAATATACAAAAAAGATGTTATAAGCGAAAGACACAGACACAGTTATGAAGTAAATAAAGATTATGTTAAAGTATTGGAAGAAAAAGGACTTAAAGTATCAGGTTATTCAGACGATGAAAATAAGTATGTTGAAATTGTTGAAATAAAAGATCATCCTTGGTTTATTGCCGTTCAGTTTAATCCGGAATTCCAATCAAGACCTACAAGACCGCATCCGTTGTTTGCAAACTTCATAAAAGCGGCTCTTATTAACAAAAAATAGAATTTTTATAAAACAACACAATAAAGCACTCTTTTTTACTAAAAAAGGGTGCTTTTTCCTTTTGAAAAAAATATGTGAAAAATCAATAAAAAATATTGATAAAAATGCTTTCAAGTGCTATACTTAAAATGTATGAAAAGTATTTTAAAATGTGCTTTATCGTTTTTTATCCTTTTCTCGACGATAGATTTATCTGTTATAAATTTATTTGATAAATTTTGTTCGGAGATGGGAAATAAGACATCTATTTCTGAAATTATAGAAATAGAGTGTGATTTGTTCCATCACGCGAAAGATGTAGTAAAAACAGTATGTAATAATATCGCAAAAGATGTAGAGATTTTGTTGTTGCCGACACAAAATAATCAAATGTTTTTTGATATAGATAAAACGGATAGAAGAATATATACGGACACTCTTTTCAGTTATGTTAAACTTGTATTAGTAGTGTCGGTATTAAAATCGATTTCTGTCGAGACTAATACCAAACTGATATTGTTCTTCTTTGGGTTTATATTTATTTTTATATTAAAATATTTGGGATTGCTGTTTACCTTCGGTAAAATAGCTGTCTATGAACAATATGAAAAGGCATACATCATGTAAAAATGATGTATGTCTTTTTTATTTGTTACGGAGAAAAAATATGATAATAAAAATTTTTAAGGAAAAGTTTAATTCAATAAAAATCTGTGCTGTTTTTACTGCCGTTTGTTTTATGGTATCGACATTAGGTGCAAATTTGTATGCTCTTCCTATGGCAGAAAATACAAACAAAAAATATGAAGATGTTTTTAATAAAACAGATTGTATAAGTAACGAATACGGAAAAATAACGTCAAGTAAGGATAGTAACAGCGATATAACCGTAATAAATATACAAGATTTGCATTGTCATCCCCAAACACAAAGAAATATATCAAAAATAATTGCTCAGATTGCCGATAAATATAATTTAAAGAAAATTTATGTTGAAGGCGGATACGGAGATATAGATGTAAGCTGGTTAAATTCAATAGAAGATGAAAATATAAGAAAGCAGGTAATAGAAAAATTATTGAACGAAGGAATGCTTACCGGAAGTGAATATTATAAATTGACAAGTAACAATGATAATGTTGAATTAAAAGGTATAGATGAAGAAGATATCCATAAAGACAATGTAAAAAGGTTGTCTTGGATAATATCTCAACAGAATAAATACAGAAAAATCACGGAAAAAGTGAATGAAGAAATAGAAATATTGGAAAATATACATATAAACGACAGGAACAAAAGATTCAGTAAAAGTATAGAGGAATATTCTTTAAATAAAATAGACAGCAAAAAATTTTACAAACAACTTATAAGGTATGTTAAAGATATAAATACAAATCCCGAAAAGTATAACAATATAACGGCAATAAGGTTGGAAGATTATCCTAATATCACTAAATTTATGACATTGAGGAAAGTGTCAAAAGATATAAACATAAAACAAGTAACTCAACAGTTACAAATAATAGTAAACGAATTTAAAAACAGATTGCCGTATGAAGTATATACAAGATTTTTAAAGGAAACCGAGAATTTAAGTAACAGTCAGAAAGTTTTGGAATTAATAACATTGTTGTGCGATAAAGAAAATATAAACTTAGAGAAGTATAAAGCATTAAATGATTTTTTACAAACCAACTCCATAACAAAAAAATTAAATCCTATAGAATTGGTTCAGGAAGAAAGACAATTAATAACAGAAATAAGAAAAGCTCTTTCATATAATGACGAAGAGTATGAAATAACATTCCTGTCCGATTTCAATAAATATTTTCAAGATTATTTGGAATATAAATTAACCGATGCAAGTTGGAAATATTTTGAAAAACATTATTTGGAATTCAGACAAACATACGGGAAATATGCAGTTGTAGACAGAATAAAAGAAATAGAAGATGATTTTAATGAAATAAACAAATACTACGATATAAACGATCAAAGAAATAATATCTTCGTAAAGAATTTGCTGAAAGATGAAAAAATACATTTGATATCAACCGATAAACTGAGACAAGAAGATGAAATGTTAAAAGCTTCAAAAGACGTAATAATTGCCGTAACCGGAGGTTTCCACAGCAGTGAATTGGAACAAATGTTGGCAAAAAATGATGTAAATACCATAGTAATAACTCCCAAGATATATGAAGATATAAAACAGGCAAACGATAAATATATCGAACTTATAGGCTTGCAGAGCAGAGTAAAAAGTCAGGCTTTATCATATACTGTTTTATCATCCGTAACAGATGTTGATAAACAGAAAATATTGATGTCCGTATTAAAGGATCTTTTTGGGGGAGATGAAGAAAAAGTAAAAGAAGTTCTTGGAAAAGATGTTGATTTAAGTCTGTTGGATGAGGAACAGGTTGTAAACACAAAAGAAAAAAGTAAAATAAAAAATATAATAGAAACAACCATAGATCAGGTTTTAGCTGCTATTCCTCAACAGGGAATGAAAGATGTTTTTGTTCCTAATATAGACGATATAATGTTAAATATGGCAGAGAAATTGGTTAGATATGGATTTTATTTTAGTGAAGGAATGATATTTGATATAGAAAACTCAAATTTAAAAGGACAAGATTTAAAAGGAATACCTGCGGAAATCTATTCAAGAATGTTGCCGAGCTTGCAGAAAGCTTTACTTAAAGTTTCCATACAAGAAAATTTTGAGTCGGATGAAGAAAATCAAGGCCTAAAACAATCCGATGATGCACTAAAAAAACAATTCTCGATTTTTGCTCCTTTATCCGACAGAAATAAATTGTTTAACATCTTATCTAAAATACCTCATATTTGGGAAGAAATAGTGTTTAGAGTAATTCCCGTAAGTCTTGCTGTTCTTTTCATGTCTTTTCCCGCAATATCTTTTTTAAGTGTTCCTGTGGGTTTAATATTTTTCACGATATGTCAAAACCAATTTATAAAAGCACACAATATAAGTACATGGATAAAGGAAAATAATTTAGATTGGAAAACTTCGGACATTCTGTTGGCAACTTTATTTAATATCTTCCCTGATAAAGATTCAAAAGAGAAATTTAATATTGATGCAAAAAAAGCGGAAGTTAGATCTCAAACAAGATCAAGATTTTTGCCGACGATTTTATTGTCCGTTCCGTATTTATATTCCATGCTTTTCGCACCGAGTATTGCAGTAGTTGGCCTAGCTACCATTATAGGTGTTTTTGTTCATAAATATTTAAATTTGATATTGAGAAATAAATTAAACATATTTGACGAGACAAGCAGGTTTACTATATCTCCGGATAAAGATTTTAAAATAGATTCAAATTATACCGTTTCATTGAAAAATACCGATGATGCACAAAAATTGTATTCATTGTTAAACGGCAGAAAACTCTCTAAAGAAGAAGCCGAAATTTTGACAGATATTATTTTAAGTAATGTTGAACAATATGGATATTTTATAGGCCTTTTGCAACAGATAAGAAACAGGTTTATAGGAAATGTTGAATTGTTAGTTGAAACTCTTGCCGAGAGAATTGATATAACAAACACTAATCAGCTTAATCTTTTTAAAGCAATCTCCGAAAATTTGAGTTTGAAATGGGAACTTGTTTTGCCTGCACTTTTTAAAAGGATGGATTTAAACAATGATGCAAATGTCTCATTGATAAAATATTTTATATCCAAAAACCAATACAATTCCGAGTTAAGTACCATAATAGTGGAAAAAGCCGATTTTAATAACAAAAATCATTTGGCTATATTGAATGATTTAAAAGGCGTTAATGACGATGTTTTGTCCGCATTGATGAATAAAGCAGATATTAAAAATATAGAACATGTAAACTTGATATTAAATTCATTATTGAAAGCAAGTTACTTATTTTCTTTTCAAAAGGTTTTATCCGATATAATGAAAGAAATTAATTTGTCCGATAGGCAAACATTAGAAGTCTTTTCTTCCTTTATGAGAAACAACGGACATATTTTGGACGACAATAACATTAAATTACTCATACAAAAAATAAATTTTGAAGCAAATGAACAGGTTGAATTATTAGAGTTTGTTTTAAAGAAAAATACTGCTAATATTGATCTTGTTTTTGATATTTTGCTCACCAACAATATTAATCTCAATGATACAAGATACAGCAAAATATTTAAAAAAATAATTGATAAAATGTTATCTAAATACAGTTCTTATAAAGATGCAAGGAAATATTTTGACAAAAATATTTTCTTGCTTCCGGCAAATTCCGTTCAGGGAAAATATGCATTTAGCTCATTAATAGATTTATTACACAACGAGTTAATTGCCCATCAAAACAGACTCTTAAAAATAGTTAACGGTCGTATGGTTGTTAGAGTAAAAGAAGATGGAACAGATCCTGTTCTTGATAGTATTTTCAGATTTGCACAGGATATTGAAACACGAAAAGAAGTGTTTGATTCCGAGTTGAAAGCAAAATTTGATGGCTTTATGAGAGATTTAAATTTTTTCAAAGAAATGGAAAGCAGAACCTCTAAAAGATCATATACAAGAAATCGTAAAGTTACAGATTCCATAGCAAATAATTTAACAATAGAAGAATTTTGTAAAGAAAAAGGTTTTTCTTTAATGAAACAAACACCGAATGTGTTTTTTGACAGCAGAAGATATTCTTTTACCGGAGTATTAAATTTTATTTCCAAAAAACTTTTTGGCTTTAGACCGAGTCATCATAATCCTACATATATTATGACAACAAATACCGTAGATGCCGAAAAATTAGACGGAGTTATTTCTCAGTTTGATGCATACATGAATTTGTTGGATGAAAACTTGTATATATTGAATAAAATTGACGGCTTAACCGCTTTTGATTCTCAATTTGATGATGTGGTAAATCATATAATTTTAATGATAGATTACTTGGAACAAATTAGTTATCATGGAATTTCTTCATTTAGAATGTCTTTGAAAAATATATTGGAAGAAATTAAAAATAATAATACTACAATTGCGGAACAAAAAAAGATTATAGAATCTCAATCAGGTAATTTAATTAAAAATATACTGACGATAAATACTCTTGTTAACAGAATCCATCAACAGGCAAATATGTCATTTGTAATGACAGTAATGAGTTCTTTGAGTGATTATGAAAATGCCGGTTACAATACGTTGGTTTCAAAAAACGATAACTTAATATCCGTATATAATTTGTCATCGAATGATATATCGCCGCAAGTGGAAAAGTTTTTATCCGATTTGGCGGAAAACCCCGATTTTTCAACGGATGTAAAAACTCCGATTTTTGTAAAAGATAATATTGTGTTGTGGGTAGCAAGTTTAGGTGTACATTCCGTAAGAATCCTTATAGATTTTAATGAAGAAACGAAATCGATTCTTGTAGATTTTCACGAAGGAGCAATAGGCGATGGAAACACTACCAGAATAAAAATGCTTGATGACATTTTAACAAGTATGGGCTTTAAAGTTGAAAAATCTATTCAGGAGTTTGAATCAAGACGATTACCGGACGGAATTGTTGCCAAATTAAATAAAGATGTCGGATTAACAAACAATATGGACTTTAGTAATGCGGCAAAGCAAGCTGTAATCCTTTTTAACAATTCTGCTTCTTTGAATAATCTTATAAGTAACAAATTTCAAATGAAACATAATATTGATGTTGCAAAACTTGCGATAATGGATATATATTCAAGATACTATGCATTGAGTTATATAAGAAGCAATTTTGTGAGAACCAGACTTAATACAAGAAGAAATCTTAATAAAATTTTAAAATCTTTAGAGTTACCTTTAATCCCGAGACAAGAGCAAGGTTTTTGGACATTTTTAAAAATAGGAAGAATAACAGTCGGCTTTATAAAAACATACGGTCAAAATACGATAGATAAATATATAAATAAACCGATAGAGCAGGCTTTTGCCACAGGATATTTGAAGATAAACGATAAAGGTGAATTGGAAAGAGATAAGAATTATAATCCTATAGCGAGTATGAACGATAAAATGAAAGATATTCTTGAAAGTGAAGTCGGACAAGCGGAAGAGATTGATATGTTGGATCAGGGTGCACTGGTATCGCAAATGCCTGAAGGGGAAATGAATTTTAAAACTGTCGGTCAGATAGGCGGATATGTTTTAAAAACAGGATATATAAAGTTGAACAACGGAAGATTGGATGAAAACACAAAAGGAGAATTTTTAGCGGTAACAACTTTAACCGATAAGAACGGAATAATAAGGTATACTTCAAGTGAAATTGCAGGATATCCCGAAAATATGAATACAGAATCCGGAAGAATGGAATTGAATTCACAACAATTGGAACAATTGCTTAAAACAGAAAAATATGACATAAGTCCTGTGGAACAGTTAACAAACTTAGAACTTTTAAATTACAGGTCAAAAATACAAGAAACAATAATCAAAGGTAATACTCCGGTTGCTTACGGAACAATGATTTCGTCACCGAAAGAACAAAAAAATACTGTATTTGCAAGATTAGGTGAAAATACCGGTGAAACAAGTTTATATGTTGATAAATATGCAAGTCCCGAAAATGTTACGGAAGCATCTCAATATGATGTGTCATTATTTGCCGGAGGTTCGTATTCAAGCCATGCCGGAATAGTTTTAAGAGAATACGGAAAAACAGCCATGATAGTAAATGATTCTCAATTTGTTAACAATAAAATGAGAATAAAGTTTTATCAACCGAAAGGAGATGTCGTTCATACCGGAAACTTAGAAACTTTAGAGATGGAAGAACATGAAATAGAATTAGCACCTAATGATATCGTATTAATAGATATACGCAATAATAAAATGATATTGTTTGAAAGTAAAATGTTTAAGAAGGGAAAAACCGGAAATGTTTTATTTGAATTGCAGAGATATATAGATAAACAAAATGTTGAGAAAGTAAAAGAATTTATTAATAAATATAAAAACAGTACCATAGCAGATAAGATTATAGAATACATATATTATCAATCTGCGGATAATCCGTGGCTTGAACCTTTGTTGGATGTTGAAAATGAAGCATACAAAACACAGCCTTCCGTAATAACACCCAGAACCATTGTAAAAAAAGTTTTACAAATAACGGACTTTGTTAAACATACAAGTAAAAATGCCGTATACAAATTCGGAGAAAAACAATCTCTCGATGCTTCAAAAGTCGGAACAAAATCGGCAAATCAATCCAAATTATATTTAGCTTTAGAACAATTAAAAAAAGAAACAGGAATAAAAAATGTTGCTGTTCCCGAAGGCTTGGTAATCGGTTATGACATTTTAGAAAAGTTGTTAGGTGAAAGATATTCTGAATTATATGCCGAATTGGAAGCGGTTGTCACAAACGATTTCTATAATGAAGAGGAAAGAAGTGTAAATATTCAAGATATAACGGCAGAAATAAAAATTTTAATACAAAATTTATCTGAAGAAGATATTATAAATCATATAGGAACAGAAAATTTAGAGTTGTTTAAAAATAAACTTGCAATAGTAAGATCTTCCGGAGTAGGAGAAGATTCTCAAGAATATTCTGCAGCAGGAATTGCCGAAAGTTTCGGCTCCGTACAGTATGATAATATTTCTAAAGCCGTAAAAGATACTTTATTATCTTTCTTCTCTTCAAGAGCCATGGATTACATGGTTAAATCTTCAAATATTATAAGGCCGGCAATACTTATAGAGGAATGGTTAGAGGCGGATAAAGCCGGAATAATGATGAGTGAAGATACAAACGGTATGAGAATTGTACAAGTTGTAAACGGACAATGCGATGATGTCGTTTCAGGAAGAAAAACTCCATATACTTTTACCGTAGATATAAAAAGCGGGACAAAAATTGATGGAAATTATACAAATGCAAAAACATTAACGAACAAACAATTAGAACAACTTACAAGAATAATGGAATGGTTGGAACAGGCTGAAGGAACTCCTGTAGATATAGAGTTTTTAATAAATAATGGTGTTATTTATATCGTTCAAGTAAGGCCTATAACTACTTTAAAGAAAAAGAGTCTAAAAATATTACCGAGAAGTTTGTTTACAAGTGTCGAATCTGCTTATGAAGCTTTAAATTTAAAACAAAAAAACAGATTATCTAAAGATGTAGAAACAATAAAACAAAAATTTAAACAATATGGGTATAATGAATCCGAAATTGAAGGGTTGTTGAAAGATTTTATTAATGCGGAAAAGAAATTCTTGGATGCAGATAAAGAAAATTATAATGTTGATTTGACATCTTTTATAAAAAGTAAAGAAGATTTAGTTCAAATAACAACTTTAGTAAAAGAGTTACTGAAATTAAAAATAACCAAATTAGAAACAGAAAATAATATGTTGGGATTAAAAATATTTTTTAATCCTAATTTCAATCGTATTATAGACAGAGAATTAAAGAATTTCTTTGATAAAGAAATTTCATTTGTTCAAAAATATTACATAGCACTGTCGATATCAAGGTTTTTAGGCGGTATTGTTGATATAAGTAACTCAGATTATGATGTTACTCAATTTAATGACATTGTTAAAGTCGCTACGGGAATGTATATAGCAGCATTAGGAGATCAAAAGGATAGAGTTGTGGCAGATAAAAATACAAGGTTTATTTCTCTTGCTGCAGTTTCAAGTTATGATCAACCTTTTGAAGATGCCGGACTTAAAAAATTGTTGGACGTGATGAACATACCGTACGATTCGGATAAAATTTCACTTATTAATGCAGATTTTGTTCCTGCAACAGATGCAAAGAGTGAATTTTTAAGATTAATAGCTACATTGCAATCGGAAGACTCCGTTTTCATATCTTTTGACGGACACGGATTTCCTGATTCTTTAGAGGTGGGATTTAATGCAGAAATATCAAGCGAGGAATTTGCAAAAGCATTAATTCAGGCTTATAGCAATGGAATGGACTTAAGCAAGATCACAATTAATTTAAGTTCATGTTTTTCATGGTATTTTGCAGACAATATCTATGATGCTTTAAATAAAGAATTTGATAGATTGGAACAAAAAGGTAATGTAGTAAATAGACAATTTCCTGTAATTTGGGCTTCTGCCGGTCATGAAACGGTATATGGGTATTCCACATATTACAGAGATAACAATAAATTGACCCCGATGAGTAACGAATGGAACGGATTATTAACTTCTATATCACAATCAAAACCGGAAAATATAACTGTTAAAAATCTGTTACAGGCAATGACTGTCGTAGGATATTCAAATCCAACATTGTTTGTACATAGTGATTTCGTTCAAAAAGTTATTGAAAGCGGAACGGAACAAATACTTGAGATAGACAGCAGAAATAAAACATTTGAGCAATCTTTAACGATAGGAGAAAGGTTTAAAAAACTTTTTAAAGTAAAAAAATTACATAATAATCATATTAACTTTTTTGAATTATCAATCTTTGCTCCGTTAAAAGATGAAAATAAACTTTTTAATATATTAGATAAAACGGCTTATATATGGGAAGAGATATTTTTTAGAACACTTCCTATAGCTTTAACTCTTTTACCTGTGACATCGTTCATATCTATTCCGTTGACTTTGATTTTGTTTTCACTTTTGCAAATACAGTTTGTAAGAGCACATAATATAACTTTATGGATAAAGCACAATCAACTCGATTGGTCAACAGGGGAAATTTTAAAAGCGGTATTATTTAATGTTTTTCCTTCGGAAGACTCCAAACATTTGTTTAATTTCGATCAAAAAATGTCTCTTGAAGAACAAACAAAGGGGAAAATTTTATCTGCGATAGGATTATCTGTTCCGTATTTAGCTTCGTTATGGTTTAATGCAAATATTCCTGTTATAATTTTGGTTTCTGTTATAGGTATTGTTGTTCATAAGGTCGTAAATTATTTTTCAAAACTCAAAAAAGAGCAAGTGCAAGAGTCGAAAGAATTCGATGATTTCTTTTCAAAATTTATGGCTGGTACCGATAATTCTTTACCGTCTCTACAACAATTTTTGGCAGATAAAGAATTTGTTGATTTGGGAAATGAACAAGAAAGACAAAAATTGGTTGAAATTTTGGATAAACTTGAATTATCCGAAGAAGAAACTTCGGAATTGGCAGGAAAAATAGATTTAAACGATATAAATCAATGTACATATTTATTGAAAACTTTTTCGGAACAGAAAAGTATTTTAACAAATAACAGAATGCCTATAATCAGAAATTTAGTTCAAAATGCCGATATCAATAATCAAACGCACTTTGACTTTATTCGTAAACTTTTGTTGGAAACTCAATATTACAATGTTGATTTGAAAACGGCATACATATTATTGGAAAAATTAGATTTTAACAATATTGATCATGTTATGTTGTTAACCGATTTCTTAAAGTCTAAAACATATGACAGGAGTTTTCAAAATATTGTTTTTAACAGTGCTGTTGCGGAAAAGCTGGATGTTAATGATCTTAACCAATTAAAGATGTTGGAGCTGTTTTCCGATATAAATGACAGTGCTTTATCTTATTTGGTGTCAAATTTTGATTTTACCGTAAAGAAGAACCTGCAACCTTTCTTTACAAAAATTGCGAAATACAATGTTTTACATAAAGGGAAAATACTGGATTTAATACTTGCCAAGTTGAATTTGAAAAATCCTTACGAGTTTAAAATGTTGTTTGGCCTTGTGAAAAAGGAAGAATCTCTTAATCCTTTTGTTGTAGAGAAAATTTTCAAAGCATTGGATTTTACCGACAGAGATCACTTGGAATTGGTGAAAAATATCGTAAATAAAGAAAATGTGGAAGTGTCTGTTCTTGATTTGTTTGCGCAGTATTTTAATATGGGAAATACTAATCATGTGAATATATTAAGAGAATTGTGTAAAAATATATTTGAAAAAAATCAAAGAGACTCACATATTGTTTTATATAGAAGAGTAGAAGAAAAACTTAATGAGTTGAATGTTGCCGATATGAGTGATAAAGATAAATATATCTTTCAATTCCTTGCAAACGAGTTGATATTAAGTATGCAGGAATTATTGACGGATATACAGAACGATTATATCGAAGCTAAAGATGATAAAATGATAATAGCTTTGATCGGACCTCAACAATTTGACGTAATAATCCATATGACAAATATTTTGTCGGACTTTGAAAGTATATTATCAAAAGAAACACTTGATAATTTTACAAGTTTCAAAGAACAAATAGCTTATTTTGAAAGAATGAGAGCGGAAGATGTAACAATAGAAGAATTTGCCGAAAAATACGGATTTAAAGTTTTACAACAAACGCCGAATGTTTATTTTGATAGTGACAGATATTCTTTTACAAAAGTATTAGGCTTATTCCCGACTAAAGTTCTAAAACACAAAACAAAAAAACTTGCACCGACATATTTTATGGAAAGAGCGGAACTTGAAAAACAAAGTTTAAAAACCATATTGAAAAAATTTGATTCTTATATGAAACTTCTCGATGAAAATATGAATGTTTTGTATAAATTTATGGGTTTAAATGCTTTTGATTCCCAGTTTGACGATGTTATAAAACACATAAATTTAATGATAGATTATTTATCTGCTTTCAATCCCTCGGACGCAAATTATTTTAGAACGGTATTAAGAGATATTTTGAATGAAATAAAAGCCGGTAAAACAACAATTGCAGAACAGAAAACTTTCTCAACCGGCAGAGGTCAAACAGTCAGTGATATTACAACGATACATCGACTTATTAACAGTATTCATCAACAGGCAAATATTGATTTTGTTATGGATATAAGACACAACACTCGTTCGTCTATGAGTAAAGTTCAAAATGTGTTTGTCACAAAGGGTAAAAGAACAATCAAAGCTTATAATCTGTCGGAAAATGAAATACATCCGAATATTAAAAGATTGTTATCTTTGTTGGCGGAAAATCCCGATTTTTCAACCCATGATAAATCTCAAATATTCATTAAAGACAATATATTTTTATGGAACGGTTTGTTGGGAGATCATTCGGCAAGAGTTTTAATTGATTTTAACAGAGAAAACGAAAATATATTTATAGATTTTACCGAAGCCGACAGAACTCCTCAAAGTTCATCCAGAATTGAAACATTAAAGAGAATATTAAATGATTTTGGATTTATCGCAAAAACATATAATGGTAATTTTAATTTAACTGCATCTGCAAGTAAAAATGTCGGACTAACGAACGATACCGATGTTTGTGAACTTGCACAAAAAGCTATGGTTCTTTTAAGCAATGCGGCTTCCTTGTACAGAGAACATATTCCTATAGAAGTAATAGAAACTGCAAAAATGGGAATAATGGATCTTTATCGTAAATGTTTCTTTGTTTCTACAGATAATAACATCGTTCAAACAAAAGTTAATGATATAAACTTTTTCAATAATATTTTGAGCTATTTAGAATTACCTTTAGTCCCGCAGGAAGAACCGAGTATGGCTTCAAGGGTTAAAGCAGGTTTCTTGTTTAAAAGAAAGGTAAATACACTCGGTCAAACCGCAATAGATAAATATGTAAATAAACCGATAGAACAAGCATTTGCCACAGGATATTTGAAGATAAACGATAGAGGTGAATTGGAAAGAAATAAGGCATATAATCCTATATTAACGATAAAAAATAAATTAAAAGATATGCTCGATACGGATTTGGGGCAAACGCAAGAAACGGATATGTTAAGTCAGGGAGCAATAATATCTCAAATACCCGAACAAGATATGAATTTTACCAGTGTCGGTCAAATAGGCGGATATGTTATAAAGACCGGATATATGAAATTAAGAGACGGAAGACTTAATAAAAACAGAGGAGAATTTTTAGTGGTAACTACATTAACCGATAAGAACGGAATAATAAGATACAGTTCAAGCGAACTTGTCGGTTTTGCAGATAGTATGAATAACGAAACCGGAAGAAGAAGTTTAACTTCCGGACAATTAAAATTAATATTGGAACAGGAAAACTATGTAATAAACAATGCAGAAAAATTTACAAACGGAGAGTTTTTAACATATAGAAAAAGATTAAAGGAAAATATAGTAAAAACAACAATACCGACTGCCTATGGAACGATGATATCAAGCTCCGATAAATTAAGAACCGTTGTAGGAATTGTAAACGGCGAATCTGACAGTAAAGGTTTATATGTTGATAAATATGCAAGTCCCGAAAATATTACGGAAGCAGTTCGGTATGATGCATCATTATTTACGGGTGGTTCATATTCAAGTCATGCCGGAATAGTTTTGAGAGAATATGGAAAAACAGCCATGATAGTAAATGATTCTCAAATGGTTGGCGGTGCGTTTAGAATAAAAGTTTATCAACCTAAAGGAAATGTAGATAATGACGGAGTATTTGAAACACAGGAATTGCAGGAAAGAGAAATAGAGTTAGAGCCTAATGATATAGTGTTAATAGACAGCAAAGACAATAAGATGATGTTGTTTGAGAGTAAAGTGTTTAAAGATAGTGAAACTGAAAATATATTATTTGAACTTCAAAAATATATAGAAAGTTTGTTTTCTGATGAAAACAAATTAGCAAATTTTAATAAAGATGAACAAACAAAAGACCAAATAAGGCAGTTAGAAGAAAAAATTAAACAAGATATTGAAAATATAAAAAGTTTTCTTGAAAAAAATAAAAATAGTAACTTGATAGATAGAATTATAGAGTACATATATTATCAATCCGCAGATAATGTATGGCTTAGTGATATATTGTCTGATTACGGCAAACAAGGTATAAATGATGTTTCTTTATCAGATAGAGCAGAAAGAATTATTAACAAAATTCAATTAAATTTTAGTTGGTTTTTGCCTCATTCCGATAGTTCTAATGTGTACAGATTCGGGGAAAAAGAATCTCTCAATGCTTCAAAAGTAGGAACAAAATCCGCAAATCAATCCAAATTATATTTAGCAGTAGAACAATTAAAAAAAGAAACCGGTATAGATGATGTAAGAGTTCCAAACGGTTTTGCGATAGATTATACAATCTTGGAAGATTTATTGGGGCAAGAATATGTAAATTTATATTCTCAGTTTAGCTCTATTGTAAGAAAGAAAAACAAAACCGAACAGGATTTACAAAACCTTGATGAAATAAAAGCCCGAATAGTTACCCTTATAAACGGTATCAGTAATAACAAAATAAAAGATTATATCGGTAAAAGAAATTTAAAAACTCTAAAAGATAAAGTATCCATAGTAAGATCATCCGGAGTAGGAGAAGACGGAAAATCGTATTCTGCTGCCGGTATAGCCGAAAGTTACGGACAAGTTGAAGCTGATAATATTCCTCGTGCTATAAGAGATGTCTTGTCGTCTTTCTTCTTGGATAGAGCAACCGAATATATGGCAAAATCCAGACATATTATAAAACCTGCCGTTCTTATAGAAGAATGGGTTGGATCCGATAAAGCAGGAATTATAATGAGTGAAAATTCCGAAGGAAAAGGAATTATTCAGGTTGTAAACGGAATCGGAGAAGATATTGTTTCAGGGAGAAAGACTCCGTATACTTTTGTAACAGATATTGAAACCGGAGAAAAAATCGACGGTAATTATACCGGCAAAGAATCTTTATCTTCCGATATGCTTTCAAAACTAACCAAAGTAACGAAATGGTTGGAACAAGTAGAAGGTGTACCTGTAGATATAGAATTTTTAATAAAAGACAATATTATTTATATTGTTCAAGTAAGGCCTATAACAACACTTGATGATTATACCGAAGAAGCAGAAGTTGAAACCGAACAACAAGAGGAACAGGAAAAACAGCCCGTACCGGCAGATGAAATTGCCGATGATGCAGCTTTTGATGTTTCCGATGAAGATTTTTTCCTTGGAGATTTTACTCCGTTCAGAACCGGTAAAACAGCGGATGCAAAAAAATCAAAATCCGCAGCCAAAAAGATAAAAGGGAAAAAAGGTAAGAAGAAAAAAAATATAAAATCGGCCAAAACAATAACGGGTGTTCATACCGGTGATCATTTAATTAATGACGATATTCGTCAACCGGTAGGACGTTCACAAAGAGATGTTATAGAAAGTAACAAAAAATTGGCACACTCAAAAGATCCTTCAGACAGTTCTTTAAATTTAAATATAGATCAAATAAAAGCTGTACTTATAAGTTTTGGCTTATCAAAAAAAGAAGTGGAAAATATTGATTTCAGTGAAGGTTTGCCTGATGATGTTGTTTCATTATTAAAAAATACAAATTCGCAGGTTACGGGAACAACTATAGACCCAACGAAGAAATTAATGGATAATTTAAGAGAACATCCTATATTATTCTCTTTGGCTATAGAAACTTTCCTGAGAGTTTACGAAAAGGCTCTCGGCGGCTCCAATGCAACTTTCGGAGATCTTTTGTCATTTATAGAACAGAGATATTCAAAAAGACTTTATGAAGCAACATGTACCGATTTAAGAGGATTTTTTGGAGAATACTATGTGGCAAACACCTTGATTGCAGGTATTATTCCCGATAAAAGAGCCGGCCCCATAATAATAAGGCCTATGTTACCTACCGACGGCAGTATAATGGGATATGATGTTTATAATCCTGTAAATGGTGATAAAACACAAGTCAAAACAGGCGGAAGCGAAATCGTTCATAAACATTTCGCTAAATATTGGTTTAATCTGTTGGATGTTGTAAAGGGAATTTGCGCTATTCCGGTAATAACCACAAAAAATGTAAAAGAAAATAGTTTCAGAAACGATGACAGAGTTCAAGCTATGGATGTTACTACTGAAACCGTAACAAAATTTGCTCACGAATTTGTAGCTGCTTTACACGGAATTGCTTTTAAGACGAGATATTCTTCGGTAAGAGATTTAAAACTTACCGATTTAATAGATAATTTTAAAGGTTTTGATACGGAAAAGAAGATGTCCGTAGACGAACTTATGAATTTGTTAAACAAAAATTATACAGGTGCCGTAAAAAAAGAAAAGAAGACTATGAGAGTTATTCCCGTAAATGAAACAATAGAAGTTGCTCCCATAAGGTTAAAAACAGACTTTATTATAAATCAGGATATAGTTGTTAACGTAAACGCCGAACAATCACATGTTCTTTATATTGACGGTGAAAGTATTTTTGTTAATGAAGAAGGAAAAGAAGAAATAACGGAAGAAAATTGTTCTTTATACGGTATACAAAAAGTAGAATATGATGATGACGGATATATTTCATATATAACATTTAATGAAGGTGTTACAATAAGTACTTTAAACTTTGACAAAAAACCGAAAGGCTCGACTGCAAATAATGTTGATTTCTCCGAACAGGAAATAAAAGAAATGAATTCCGATACGGGAACCGACGGAGTGATTAAAATTTATTTGGATGATGATGTAGATACAATTTGTCATTTAATTAAAGAAGCGGCAAAAAGTAAAAAATTGATACAATTCCATTTCTTTAAAGAAGGTTTTAAAACATCCGATTTAACACAGAGTCAACTTTTGGATGTATATAAAAATATAGCAACGTTAATTTCCAACAGATTCCAATTGTCCGATATTTTTAAGAGTTCCACTGATTATTCCAGATATACGGATTACGGTTTGGACTTTTTCTTGACTGAAATATTGAAAAATTCGTTGCTTCACGGAAATTTGGGAAAAGTGGAAGAACCTGTAGCAATGTATATTGATTTGGATGGAAAAGAAGAAGTCAGAGGTTTTTCTGTATATAACAAATCGAAAGAAAATAAAGAAGCCAAACTTGATAAAGGAAGAGAAACTTTAGCAATATCGGCACATTTGATGCTTAACGGTGATAGTAAGAGTACGGAAATAATGACTCTTAACCCTGTAAGAGAATATAATTTTGATGAAGAATATGAAATAGGCAATAATGAATACAGAAAAGCTACGGTATCTTTAAGAGATAAAATAGATATGCAGTTATATCATTTGGAACGAGATTATAAAAAATCCGAAAAGAATGTTTCGATTACAGATGTTGCATTACAAACGGATTCTACCGTTACAAAATTGTATAGATTGGGTATTGAAAAGTATAAAAAAGAATACTTGGAAGAAACTGGAAAAACGGAAGAAGATTTAACTTTCGATGAGTTAATGGAGATAGATCAAAAAGCAGAAAACTACAGATTTATCTTTGAAGGTTTATTAAAGGGCGTAAGAATTGAAAAATATTCTTTCTTTGGAAAGAAATTTTTGTCAGGTCATAGTAAATTAACATTAGTGATGGGAATAGCTGTTACTGTGATAAGATTGATAGCTCTGTTAACAGGTGCATATGTTACCGGAACTGTCTTGACTGTATTGTTAGACAATTTTTCATTATTGTTAACAAAGTCGCTCTTTGTTGTACCTTTTATTTTTTCTGCGATATCTACTACTTTGGGGATGATAACAGCGGTTAAAGTATCAGAAATAATACACTTTATATGGAATCTTATTGCAGTTTTAACAAACAACAAAAAACTTCTTCTTCAAACAGATAAAATAATAATTCCCGAAGAAGAAAAAGCAGAAGAAAGGGGAAGAACGTTAACAGAAGAAGAAAAAGAAAATTTAGAAAAAGCAAGAACAGCTCAAGAGGATTATTATGACAGTATATATGCATATCAACCGAATGAAACTTTACAAAAAGATGCGGAAGAAGTATTTGGTAATTTAATAACTGCAATGGTTTCTTTAGGTTGGATTACGGAAGAGGAAAAAAATCAATATCAATTACATTATTACTATCAACCTACGATAAATGCGTTCACAATTAACAACAGTAAGGATGTTTATTTATTCAGTCAATTATTATTTGAACTGGATAAAAAATTACAAGAAGAAGGAAAAGCTTTAACAAAAGATATTGTAGCAGCGATACTCGCTCACGAATTAAGGCATACAATACAAGAAATAAGAAAATATGAACAACTGGATGCCTCAAGGTCAAAAGTCATAAACAGAGGTTCCGATAAAAGAAGAGAATATGATGCCGATACAGGTGCTTTGGAAATGTTGGATATGGCCGGTTATAATCCAAAAGCAATGCAAGAATTATTGACGCTCTTTTCTAAAATTTCCGGTGACAGCAAATTATCATCTGTATTTGTTTTATTGGATGCTCATCCTAACAACGAAGATAGATTAAAAGCCGTTTCCAGTATTTTGGAAAGCAAAGATGTCTCCTTTATGAATATAGATAAACAAGAGCAACCTTTGACGTCCGGTTTCATAAAAGGATATTTTAAATTTATAGCTTCTCTTACAAAAAAAGTTATTGCCGTTGGATATAGAATCGATTTTGTAAGAAAAATATTGTTTTCCTATATGTTAAGTAATAATTCAAATTTCTTTTCAAAAGATGAAAAAGATTTCTTACTAAATGCTTCGGACAAACAAAAGAGATATGTTTACGAACTGTTGTTCCCGCAGGGAATAGAATCTAAACTCAGTATTAGACTGCTTCCAGAAAAAGAAAAAGAAGAACTTTTTGATTTTGTTATAGATAATCTGAACATGTATAAAGTAAGAAACTTTAACGGGCTTTTCTTTGATGAACTTATTCCAAACATGAATATGACACCGGAAATGTGGGAAAAATTCAACAAATTCAGAACAACGGTAGGAAGTATTAATATTGATTATCTTAGTGATGACGGATTGTGGTTTTATGCCAATAACTATCAAAATTTATCCAAGAGTGAATTGAATTCTTTAACAAGAACTTTGCTGCTAAGAAGTAATGGTTTTCTTCAAAATACCACTATCAATAAGAGACAATATGTTCAATTGTTGTTTAAATTGTTAAAAATATCTGAGACACCCTTTTCTACGAATATTAATAATTTATTGAAAGAAGTAGATTCTGCAAAGTATTTTACGGACGAAGAAAAAAAAGAATATTTCTATTTACTGAGCCTGTCTTCCAGAAATGAAACGGTAATATCAAAAATATTGGATTTAACCAAACAACAAAACGTAACTGATAGTTTAATAAGTCTTTTTGACCTTTTTGCATCTGTTAATACAGATCGTCAACCCGAAAGAGTTTGGTACGATTATATCGTTGAAAGATACTCACAGGATTTAAGTAAATGTAATCAAAAAGAACTGGAAACATTGGCATTGAGTTTACAAAAAAATTATTCCAATGCATTTTCACCATTTATTTTAGGATGGTTTATAAAATCAATTAATCCCAAAGTAAAAATTTATTTTGTAACAAATTTTCAAGAAAGTAAAAATCCTAAATTTACGGATGGAATATGTTTATGGCCGGGAATATTTAAAGATGGAGTAAATTATGACAAAATTCTAAAAGATATGAATATCAACAACGGCTTGTTAATCGAAAGATTAAAATCTTTTCAAGAAAAAATAAAAGAACTCGGGACAACGAATGAAGACATTTCTTTCCTTACAAATAAACTATTGTTACAAGCCGGAGCATGGGATAAATATAAGTATGATTTTAAATATTTATTATGTTTCCTTACAAACAAAGAAAAAATTCAAATAGAGACGGATTCTTTGTCTACATCGTATCCTATTGAATATTTGAAGGATATTGTAGAAATACAATTACCGCAAGCTTCCTATTTTGACCTTGGTTCAAAGTACAGATTTACTAAATATTTTATACATTTGGCGGAACTTCACAGTTTGTCGGTAGATTATCAAAACGAAAGTTTGAAAAATCTTATAGAACAAATAAAGAATCAATTTAATATATCAACAATATTTTTCAAAAGAGATAGTAAAGGCAAATTTACTTCCAAAGAACAAGAGAATATTTATGATGTGGAAGAAAATTTGAAAAACATGGAGATAACAAGAGCTTTTATTTATAAAGTACATAAATTGTTTAATATAGAACCTGTTTCAAAAACCATTAAATTTAAATCAGGAAACGATAATTACAACTATGATTATTTTGAATTAAACCAAAGTTTATTGGAACAAATACCGAACGATATCCAAGCCCAGGAATTAATAAATATTTTTGCTCTCATTAAGAAAGAATTACCTGAAGAAAATATCGAACTGTATGCAAAAATAATATATAAGATATTAAAAAGAAATCTTAATTTATCCGTATTTTCATCTGCTGAAGAAAATATAAAATTATTAGACTTTTTATTTGATGATTTTTCAAAGGCAAAAGATGATTATATTAACGAACTTATGGATAATTACGATATAACACCTTCTCAATATACGGAACTTAGAAAAAAGACATCTTTAGTTCAGTACGAACAACAAAGCGAAAGTTCAAATACAAAGGTGGCAAAAGAAGAAATTCTGTATTTCATGATACAACATATTACAAATCAAAATGACAGAATTAACTTTTTGTTATGGCTAATGAGTTCGGAAGAAGACAGTAAATTCTATAGAACATATATTTTGGGAAATATCAAATGTAAAGATAATAATGATGTAAAAATCGAATTTGATAGTTTGAAAGCCGAATTCTTATTGATGTCCAAGACGGAAAGAGAAAATGTTATAAGAACACTATTCTTGGGAAGCAACGGAATATTAACTCAACTGGATGCTCAAAATAAAGATATGGACAAAGTTGTAAGCGGGTTGCAAAATATATTGTTTAACAACCTGTTTTTCGGTAATGAAAAGACAGATAACTTAAATTTTGCAATGGCAAGCATGTTCAAAAAAATATTCGAAATTGTTTTCAAGAATGTAAGTAATGAAAGGAAAGTTGTTTTTGTAAACAATTTGTTCTCCGCTCTTATCGACATAAAAAGCGAAACAGAAGATTCTGATATGGAAGAAGGAGAGCTCAGAGCAAGACAGTTGGGAAGATTAATCGTGGCAATAGGCGTAAATTCCGGAATGGCTGTTCTAAAATTATTACAAATTCTTTCCAATAATAAGGTTTTTGAACAATTAGATGAAAAATACGGTGCTGTAATAAATGAAGAAGTTGCAAAAGTAAGATCGGAAAACGAACCGTTATCAAAGTTCGTGATATTCAAATACTTGGAAAGATTAGGATTATCGGATAAAGTAGAATTTGTGGGAAAATGTTTAGGTTCTGCCTCAATAGGTCTGACATATTTAGTTAAATTTATCGATAAAGAACACTCCGATGTCGTAAAAATAAAAAGGCCGAACATACTAAAGAACTACGATGAAGATTTCAAAGTTTTTGAATCAATAAGGGAATATGTTATATCTGAATCTTCTCCGTTGCCGCAACAATATAAGAAAATGATACCAAGAGCGGGACACTTGAAAAACATATTTGATGATGAGTTAAATTTTGAACTTGAATCGGAGAATTTGGAATTGTTTTCAAAACAACTCCAGGAAAGAAATTCAAATATAAAAGTTCCTCAACTTACAAACAAAGGGGCATACCTGTTTACTCAAACAAATGCAAGAGGAGTATCTTTAAATAAATTGTCGGTATCAGCGGCTGAAAGAAAAAATATTTATTTTGAGATATTAAAAGAGTTTTTTACCGAAGTTTTTGTTGATGCACAAAACAGTTCTACCGGAGAGGCTCTTTACCATGCAGATTTGCATGCCGGAAATATTTTTGTAGATGAACAAGGAAATATAACTTTTATAGATTTAGGCGGTGTTGGAAAAGTAAATAAAACAACAAGTAAATCTTTAAAAAAGATATTTATATTTTTATGTATGGGAAATTACAGCGGATTCATGGCTTCGTTGAAAGAATATAACATACATATAAAACTTAATAGTGAAGATAAAAGTAAAATAAAAGAAATATTAGAAAGAAAAACTTCTTTGGAAAGTAAGTTTGCGGATTTATTTGAAGTATTTAACAATTTGGAAAATATGGATAAAGACTTTTTGATGTTTATGCAATCAATAAGCAAAATAGCCGCATACATAGATGAACTTGAACTTATAGATAGTGATGGAAAGATAAACTTGGATGATATTTTGAAATACGGCAAAAAACTTCTAAATAAAGATTTAAGCAGTTTGGGGACAATTTTTAGAGAAACTCCGGAAGTATTTAAGAATTTAGCCGTATCAGTATATACAAAAAATTATGAAAGCTTTATAAAAGCATTAAGCATGTATGATTCCAAAGTTGTAAATAATCTGTCTCAAAAAGAGAAAAATAATATCAAAGATATATTGAAAAGTAAGCTTTCTTTACAAAACAAAATAGATTCTTTAATAGCAGTTTTTTCCGAAACTGCCGTTGTTAATGAAACTTTGTTATTGATTTTTGATACGGCGTCTCAAATTATTTCCTATATAGGAGAAGAAGAATTAAGAGATATCATAACAAAAATGTTTGTTTCCCAGGTAAAAGATAAAATATTCCATCTTCCTTCGAATAAGGGACGTGTCGTTAAAAAAGAAACAGCAACAAGAATCGAGCAAGAAAAAAATTCCGTAATGGAATTGATATTGGAAAAATGTAATGATCTTTCAAAATCTAATCGTGTACAATTGGAGCAAAAAATAAACAGTGCAGATAATAACACTATTAAAAATTGCCTTAAAAATTCTATCATAAGCTTGACGGCAAAACAAATAATATCTTTCATAGATATAGCAAATTATTTGTACGAAAACGGTTATATCAATCAACAGAATGAATATGATAAAGTTAACATATTGTTTAAAGCGGTTACCGATTTTAATTTTACCCAAGAACAAATAAAAGATTTATTCGAAATTGAGCCTTTATACATAGATGAAATCTTAAAGATAATAGAAGAACCGGAAAAGAAAAAGAAACAAAGGAAGATATTAAATAATTTCTTAAAAGAAAAAAACAAACTGAATTTGGAAGAAATGGATATAGAGATATTAAAGACAATTTTAAACTCTTCCGGTAAGAATAATTCCGTATTATCATTGCTTCCTGCAAGTATTGCAAAAAAACTGTTGAACGACAAAAAGAAATTGCAACTTATGCATTCATTTTTGGAAAATGGAGATGACAGAGAAATAGATTTGTCTTTAATAGTAAAACTAATAGATCTTCCAAACGAGATTTTGGAAACAATTTCACACAACAGATGGGGCGGTGAGCCCGATTATATGTATGATTTAAGTAAATTTTGTGATTTATATGAACAGTGCTATGACAAAGATAAATTTTATAACATTCATAGATTCACCGTTTGTTTACTTGGCTTTACATCGGTTAAAAACAGAGATACTTCAACAAGACTTTATAAACTTTTAATCTCTTTAAAAAATTTAGGAGTATTGATAACTTGGCGGTTCCATGTGTTGTTGAAAATTTCGAATTTTATAAACAGACACAAAAAACTAAGCTCAAAAGATAGACAAATTGCAGAAATATTTAAAAAAGCAAAAGATATTAAGACATTGGAAGATATGTCTCAACAAATTTATGTATCAAAAATAAAGGCAATTTTAAAAGAGTCGAAAAAATTGAACTTGCCGATAGACACTGAAGATATTAAGTTTAAAAGTATTTTGAATTGCATAAAGAACGGAATAAGTATTACACCGACGATAAGAGCAAAAATAGCAAACATCACAGATAAAGAAAGTTACGATGATTTAGTTAAGTATGCAAACGATTTATTAGAACAAAGAAGTAATCTTCAAAAAACTTTTGAGTTCTTGGATGAACATGCACATATATGGGAGGATATTGTTTTCAGAATGCTGCCAACGGTTATTTCTTTTATTAATCCTGCAATAGCTTTTTATGTGTATGCAGGTGCACAAATAATATTTATATTGGCGCATGCAATTCCGAAACTTTTAGGAAAGAAATCTTTATTAGATGCTGTCAATGAAACAAAAGAATTAATTTTTTCCGTTCCTATGGTTTTAAATTATATTTTAGGATTGCTTATTGCACTAAATGTGCCCCTTGCGACATATTTAGCCTCCGATTTTGAAGGTATAGCACAATTTTTAATACAAGCTATAGTACCTGCTATCGCAACATTTTTATCCGGGCTTTTAATAACTGTTCACGGAGATTACAATGATACACATATGACAAATCCGTTAAGTATTATTGCAAATATATCGGCTGCAAAAAAGACTTCAAGCGAAGGAGAAAAGAAATTTGCAACATCTGGATTAAGTAATATTTTGAAACCGATAAATTTAAGAAAAGAAATAAGAGACAGTGAAATACCGTTAACATTTGTAGAACAGGCAAGACGTAAAGGTGCGGAATTTATTTCTATTTACGACCTTGTTAAATATCTTGGAAAATTAAAAAGAAAAGATTTTAGAAATAACGAAGGCATTGAAAATTATAGGTCACAGGGTACTCATGTTGATTTCCTACACAGAAAATCTTTTGAAAATGAAAATAGATATGTTGAAGATAGTTTCGGCTTTGCATTGGGTCTGAGTTATGTTCCTGTTTTTGACGGATCAAAAAGAAAAGTAAATTTAGTCCGCGGTATTTGTGAAAGAAATAATTTGGTTTCATGGGAAAGAGGTTACGAATATTTTTATGGAAAAGAATATTCTGCAAAGACGACCGAAGAGTATATGGACAACGTAAGAAGATTATGTATGGATTATAATAAGAAAATAGTATTCTTCTTACCGAAAAACTTATTCTCACATGATTTTTCGTTCAAAACAAGAGAAGAACTTGAATATATACAGCAACATCCCGAACTTTGGGACAAAATTGTGTTTGTTTTCGGAACATACGATTGTTTGAATATACAAAACCAAGAGACTTTTAATCACTATTTTAATGATAATGGTTCTTTTGAAGCAGAAATGAGATTCTTTTCTACAATGAAAAGATTACTATCTAATCCTAACCGTTTTATGATGGTAAAAGATAATTTAATTACAAAATTAGAAAGTAAAGGACTTGTAAAGTTTTTCAGAAATACATTCTCATTGTCTTTTGACGGAATGGTTAAAACAGCGGAAGTTTTAACACGTTTGGAATATTCTAAGAAACAGAATATTACAGAAAACACTGATGCCGTATCGCGGTTAAGAACGGATATTGAAGAAAATAATCGAAGACAAGTATGCTTTATATGTACGGCAAATATAAACAGAAGTGCCGTTTCTCATTTGTTGTTTGAAGACAGATTGTCGAAATTAGGTGTAGATAATATTTCGGTAGTTTCTGCAGGATTGTTACCTTTATCCGAAAAGAACACCGATGCCTCTCTTGCTTTAGGACAGGATTATGAAAAAATCCTTGAAGATTTTGATGTTGAACCTGAACTTATAGAAAGATTCCGTTCGGAAGAATTTTCTAAAAAACATGCAGGTTCCGATTATTTTATAGTTGTAAGTCAAAAGCATAAAAATGTTTTAATGGAACAATATAATGTCGATCCCGATAAAATTATTTTATATTCGGATCTTGATCCTGAATTTACGGATGACGCATTGCCGGATCCTCAAAAATTAAAAATATCCAAGTCTGCTATGGTTAGGTTGGTCAGAGGTATCTTTGACAGTTCTTTATTTAACTTTGTATCTCTCTTGAAGATGGATAAGATAGTAAGTGTTCTTATCAGGACAAAATTGGCGATTGCACAACATGTAGCCGTAAATTATAAAAATGTTAAATCAAACGAAACGGAACAATTGGTAAATATTTTGGAAACAGCAGGGCAACAATCGGAAGAATCAAACTTAATAAATATTTATATCTCGGAAGATATAGAACAATTACAAGATAAGTATGAATTGATAAATACCGGTATAAAAGCGGAAGATGCAAGTATATACAAAATAAAGGTTGGCAGAACTTTAGTATACGGAGCAAAAGGTATTTCAAGACTAAAAGTAGTTAATGCAATACACGAAAGTGAACAATTAAAAGAAGAAATAAGATCAATACTCTCCTTATCCGGAGAAATAGAAACCGACGGAATAATAGTAAGAAACGGACAAGGAATAGGTATGAATGAAGGTGTGTTGGAAATAGGTGCCATGGAATTGTACGGGAAAAACGAACGGGAAGAAAAAGATTTTATGTTATCATGTTTGGAAATAAACAGAGCAATGGGAATAATGTTCGGACAAAAGACGATAATCGGTTTGGAAAGCATGGGTGAAACGGATTTGGATAAATTGAAAACGGCAATAGAAAAAGGAAGAATGAGAAAAGTTATAACGGAAGCACAATTCAAGAAATTAAATTTAAGTGAAGAGTATATATTAGAGTTAAGACAAAACGGTATAGAAATTTATTTGGATAAAATAGATAAATCAAAAGGAGATATTACGGATTACGAGACAATGGGAATATCAGGAGAAATAATAAGAGATGAAGATGGTATAAAAATAAAAGATTATGGTGTGGGTGATGAAGTGGAAATAAAAGAAATTTTAACGGATCCCGATAGTATAGAAAAAGAGATAATAACTTCCGACAAGCCTATAATGATTGGTGTAGATGTCTTAATAGAGCATTTTGTTAAACAAAGAAATATGAAAACGGTTCAAAGAGAATTTGCGGCATTATTCTTAGGTAAAATTAAAATGAATTTGAGATTGGGTGATCTTACAACAGAAGATATGGAAAGAATAATATACAATATAGATTACAACAAAATACCTACATTGGAATTAGAGAAAGAAATATGGGAGTATTCCAAACAAGATGAAGAAGGAAAAGTTGGCATTGATACAATGTTAAATACATTGCTTTCAAATATAGATAAAAATAGTGAGATAGGAATAATATTGGAAACAATACGCAGAAGTGAAATATTACAAGATGAACCTCTTATAAAAATAATAAAAGAAAGGATTTTGGCAAAAACAGCATTATCTCGAAAAAATAAGGAATTCGGATTGAAAGATAAAAACTTAGAAAAATTATTGGGACATATGTTGATGTTACAACTTGATAACAAGAATAAAGAAGAAGTAAATCTTATGTATAAATCTAAAGAGGATACACAAGAGAGAGAAATGAACGGGAAAGATATTATAGGTAAGATAATGTCGGAAAGAAAAATTGTTGATTCCGAATCCGGTGCAAGAAGAGATGTGGCAATAAATACAATAATAGAAATAATTTTGGTATATGGTGATGATTATAAGAACAGACAAGTTTCTTTAGAGAAAAAAGATGATCTTATTACAGGCTGCAGAGCAATGTTAGCCGCCGCCTAAACATTTATCTCAAAAAGTTGTAAAATCTATAATCGTAGAAAATTATAACTTGAAGGTATTCTTGTTTCGTGCAGTAGTCGTTTCTATACCTCTATTCATCTATACATCTATACCTCAAAATTTCAAAGAAATTTTTAGGAGTAAAAATGATTACTTTTTTAGTCGGACTTTTAATTTTGTTTGCAGGATATTTTACATATTCGAAATATGTTGAAAAACAGTTTGAACCGGATGACAGACCAACACCGGCTTATGCAATAAACGACGGTGTGGATTTTGTTCCGTTAAGCACAAAAAGAAACCAAATGATACAATTGTTAAGTATTGCCGGTATGGGACCGATTATAGGTGTTATACAAGGAATTTTGTTCGGGCCTATAGCATTTCTTTTAATTCCGCTCGGTTGTATTCTTATGGGGGCGGTTCACGATTATGCCGCAGGTATGATATCGATGAGAAATAACGGAATGCAGGTAACAGGATTAATACAAAAATATTTGGGAAAAAGCTGGTATTACATATTTTTCGGAATAATTGCGATAATGATGCTCCTTGTAGCTGTGGTTTTTGTTTATACTTCCGGAGATTTAATTGCTTCAAAGTTTTTTCATGTTTCTAATTTTTCTTTAAGTAACAATACCATTTTATATATTTACGGTGCGATAATAGTTTATTATATGCTTTCAACAATGTTTTCAATAGATAAAATTATAGGAAATCTCTATCCTATACTCGGACTTATTTTAATTATCGGAACACTTCTTGTTGTTGTCGGCTTTTTTATAAAAGGTGTAAATTTACAGGAAATAGATTTTACTCATCTTAATATGCATCCCAAAAAACTTTATTTGGTACCTATATTTTTTATGACGATATCTTGCGGACTGTTATCAGGTTTTCATTCCACACAATCGACAATAATTGCAAGAACGGTTAAGCACGAAAAAGAGGGAAGAAAAGTTTTTTATGCAATGATGTGTGTAGAATCTTTTATTGCTATGGTTTGGGCTGCAGCATCAATGACAGTTTATAACTTACATATTGTTCCCGAAAAATTTATAGGTCAAATTCCCGCAATACAAATTATTACGGAACATTTTGTTCCTTCGTATTTGGCTTTTATAGTTATAATTGCAATAGTTGTATTGCCTATAACAACAGGGGATACTTCTTTAAGAGCTTTAAGGTTAACATTATCGGATGCATTTAAAATAAAACAAACGAAAGTTACCGGACGATTTTTAATAAATATTCCTGTTTTTTGTGCGGTTATGCTTTTGCTCTATTTGGTAAAATCTCAACCCGACGGATTTGCTCTTGTTTGGAGATACTTTATGTTTGTTAATCAGTTGATAGTTTTACCGACATTTTTCTATGCAACGATATATTTGTATAAAAATAAAAAGAATTATTTTATTACATTGTTACCGGGCTTACTTTTTGTTTATATAGATATGCTGTTTATATTAAATGCAAAAATCGGTTTTAACTTAAGTTATACTTTATCGAGCATAATTGCATTGATACTTGTCGGAATAAGTATGTTTTGGCTGTCAAAGAAACTTGTAAAATAAGGAAAACGGAATGAATATAACTTTTGAACAAGCAGTTACGGAAAAGCAAATAAAAGTTTTGGCGGAAACAGCAAATGTCGTTTGGCACGAAGCATATAAAGGAATTGTATCAAAGTCTCAAATAGATTATATGATAGAAAAATTTCAATCATTTAATCCTTTGTTTGAAGCTATAAATAAAAATAATTATCTTTATTTTTTAATAAAAGCAGATAATAATGTTGCCGGATATATAGGACTTCACGAAGAATCCGGGAAATTGTTCTTGAGCAAACTTTATATTTTAAAAGAATACAGGGGAAAAGGTGTTTCCTCGAAAACTTTTGAATTTATCGAAAACTTAGCAAAGGAAAAAAACTTAAAATCCGTTTGGTTGACGGTAAACAAAAACAATAATCATGCAATAGAAGTTTATAAACATAAAGGTTTTGTTGTGATAAGGAAGCAAGTTGCCGATATCGGTAACGGTTTTGTTATGGACGACTATGTTTTTGAAAAAATTATTAAATAATTTTTTCAAAAAACTTCCAATCTTCTAATCTTCCAATCATCCAATCTTCTGCTTGAAGCTTGCCTTCACCAATGCGGCTTCTTTTTCCGGTGTTCCTATGGAAATCGTAAAATCTGTTTCTGAATTGTTTTGAACTTTTGCCGTTACAATGTTATCTTGTATAAAAACAGGTTTTTTAAAATTTATTTCCATTTCATCTAAAATATGATCTTGTTTAAATTGTTGAGTAAATGTCTCCATTGCCCACATAGGATAAACACAATTGTTTACATGTCCGTTACTGTCAATATCGTCTTCTCTTATTTGTATTTGCTTTTCCGAATTTATTTGTTGCGGAGATTGGATCTTTGCAAAATCGGATTCCACGGCTCTTTCGGGTAAAATATCGTAAGTAAGATTAAAACTGTCAAGTTTTACAGGTCTCATTTTTGTTGTATCTATCATTGCCCATTGGCTTGAAGCGGCAATCAAAACATTTCCGTTAACATCTTTTATAAAAAAATCTCTTGTTGCAATAAGAGCAGTTCTTATACAAGGCCATGTTTCAAGAATTACTTTATCGAAAATCTTAGGCAAAGAGTATATTTTTAAGTGGTAAGCCCTGCCTACCCAAGCCAAGTGATTTTGTTTGTAAAAAGTGTATCCTACATTAAGTTTTTCGGCATGAGCATCCGCCATATCCTGCAACAAATGAAATATACCTATTATTTTTATACTTCCGTTTCTGTCACATTCGTGATTTGATATTGTATGTTCTTTTATAAGTTTTTCCATAACAAAGCTCCGAATAATTTTCTTGGTATTATACAAAATAAAAAATTTTTTTAATAATAAAAGGTAATATGTTGCTGTATATAGTGTATTTAATTATTATTTGATTTTTCAATGAAAATTGATTATAATATATGGTAAGAATATTAAAAAAATGTTGTTTATATAAAAGGGGGATAGAATGGCTATAAAGTCTTTTGTATTAGATACAAATGTTTTGTTGCACGACCCTGACTCAATGTTTGCTTTTAAGGAGAATAAAGTAGTTATTCCTTTAACTGTAATTGAGGAATTAGATAACTTTAAAAAGCTTAACGACGAAAGAGGTAGAGGAGCAAGATTAATTTCCAGAAGATTGGATGATTTAAGAGCAAAAGGAAAATTAACACAAGGTGTTCCTTTAAAAAACGGCGGTACTCTCGTTATAGAAATGATGCATAAAGTAGATTTTCCGGAAGAGTTTACCATTTCCAAATCGGATCATCAAATATTGTCTATAGCATTATACCTTAAACAAAAAGGTGAAAATGTTATATTCATAACAAAAGATATCAACTTAAGAATAAAAGCCGAAATTTTGGATATTGTAACACAAGATTATGAAAAATCCAAAGTTAAAATAGATGAAATTTACAGAGGCTGGAAAGAAATTCAGGTTTCACCCGAAAAAATAGATAAATTTTATAAAAACGGTAAAGTTGATGTTCCAAAAAATATAGAATTTTATGCAAATGAATTTGTATATTTAAAAGATGAAAACGGAACGTCAAAAAGTGCTTTGGGTAAATATGTTGCCGATAAAAAAATTATACAACCTTTGTTTCATATAAATTCTCAACCTTGGGGATTAAAACCGTTAAATATTGAACAAAGATTTGCTTTTGAGCTTTTATTGTGTGACGATATTTCATTGGTTACTCTTATAGGTTTGCCGGGTGCGGGAAAAACTTTGCTTGCACTTGCTGCCGGTCTTCAAAAAACGGTTGAAGAAAGGCAATTCAGAAGACTTTATATTGCAAGGCCTATAATTCCTATGGGTAAAGATATCGGTTTCTTGCCGGGAACAAAAGAAGAAAAACTTTCATCTTGGATGGGTGCAATAAACGATAACCTTGAATTCTTAATGGATAAAGGTCATGAAGATGCAAAAGTAGATGAAAAAATTGATTATTTGTTTGAGTCGGGGCAAATAGAAGTTGATTCTCTTACATACATAAGAGGAAGATCTTTGCCGAAACAATACATAATAATAGATGATGCTCAAAATTTGACACCTCATGAAGTAAAAACAATTATTTCAAGAGCAGGTAACGGAACAAAAATAGTTTTAACCGGAGATCCTTACCAAATAGATAGTCCTTATTTGGATGCATCGTCTAACGGTTTAACATATTTAGTTGACAGATTTAAAGGACAATCGGTATTCGGACACTTAATGTTCTCCAAGAGTGAGAGAAGTGTTCTTGCCGCATTGTCATCGGAGTTGTTATAATAAAATGTCTCAAAAAGAATTTTTTGTTGATTTACATATACACACCAATTATTCTGACGGAATTTTTACACCTGAACAGGTAGTAGAATATGCTTCGAGAGTCGGACTTTCGGCAATAAGTATTACCGATCACGATACTGTTGACGGTGTACAAGAGGCCGTTGATGCCGGTAAAAAATACGGGATGGAAGTTATTTCCGGTATAGAGTTGTCTGCCGAATTGGATAATGTAACCAAAACCGAAATGCATATCTTGGGATATTATGTAAACTGGAAATCAAAATCTTTTAATGAAGCGCTTTCCGTATTTAAAAAGGTAAGAATTCAAAGAGCAAAAGATATATTCGAAAAATTAAAGAAATTAAATATTGAGTTGGATCCGGAAGGATTAATTTCAGGTGTGGGCGATAAAGTTATTGGCAGATTACATTTTGCCAAAGCAATGCTTGAAAAAAATTATGTTTCTTCCATATCGGAAGCTTTTCAAAAATATTTAGGGTTGGATAAACCCGCTTATGTCCCGAAACATTATATATCTCCGAAAGATGCCATATCTCTTATTATAAGAGCAGGCGGTATTCCCGTGTTGGCACATCCTTACTACGGACATTACAGCAACAAAAATATTTTTAAAGGTCTTATTAACGACGGACTTATGGGAATAGAAGCTTGGCACAGCAGTCACCCGCAACATATAGTTAAGAAATTTTTATCAATTGCGGATGAAATGAACTTAATAGCAACCGGCGGTTCGGACTGTCATGGAGCTTACGGTAAAAACGCTACTCCTTTAATCGGAAAAATGAAAGTTCCTTACACCGTTTTGGAAGCATTGGAAGCAAAGAAAAGACAAATAGAAGAAAAAAACAGTACACTTCTGTAGGTGTTAATCATATAGTTATGAAATCTATAAACAAAAATCTTTTTTTAAAAACTTTGGAATGCCCGGTGTTTGCATGGCATTTGTATAGAGGGCTTATTCCTAAAGATAATTCTTTAACCGACGATTTTTTGATTATGGAAGCAAAAAAAATTCACGATATGGCAAAACTGTTGTTTCCCGACGGAGTACAAGTTTCGGGAAAATTTGAAGAAGCATTACAACAAACAAAGGATTTAATAAAAGATAAAAACATAAAAACAATATTCGAGCCTGTTTTTGAATATGACGGATTTATTGCAAAAGCGGATATTTTGCATAGAACTGGAAATAATCTGTGGGAAATAATAGAAGTTAAATCAGGTAATAAATGGAAACATAAATATATATCCGATACCGCATATATAAGTTTGATTGCATCAAAAACAATCCCGTCGATATCGAAAGCAACTTTATATTTATTATCAAAAGATTTTAGATTGGGTAGTTCGATAGAAGATCTTTTTAATAAAGTGGATTGCAGCTTTGATGTTTTTACAAAAGCGGAAGATTATTCCATTTTATTAGATACAGTGAAAGAAGTTTTATTTGCAGAGGCTCCTAAAAAGAAAAAACTTAAAATGCCTTGCAAAAATTGTTCTTTGTTTAAACAATGCACGGGAGAGGGAATAGAATATCATATTTTTGATTTGCCGAGACTTTCTCAACTTGTATTTAATAAGTTATGTGAAAATAAAATATACGATATTAGAAATTTACCGGAAGATATTGAACTAACACAAATGCAGAAAGTTGTAAAAGATTGTGTTATTAACGATAAAATATATGTAAGTCCGGATTTGAAAACAGAACTTGAAAAGATAGTTTTTCCGTGTTATTATTTGGATTTTGAATCTGTTATGACAATCTATCCTTTATATAATAATATTGCTCCGCATACTCAGGTTTTAACACAATATTCAATACACAAATGCGATAAAGTTGAACATATTGTTGACCATTTTGAATATATTGCCGACCACACACAAGATTGCAGAAAACAAATTGCTAAAAAACTTATAGAAATATTGGGAACTCATGGCAGTATTATTACTTATTCTTCCGCGGAAAAGCAAATAATAGATAAACTTGCCGAGCTTTATCCCGAGCTTGCCGAACAATTGGAATTAATAATAGAAAGAATTGTAGATTTTGAAGAAATACTCAGAACAAATTATTATGATAAAAGGTTTCACGGCAGAACATCAATAAAAAAAGTTTTGCCTGTAATGATACCGAAAATGAATTATAACGAATTGGAAATAGGTGAAGGGGATGTCGCGTTGTCTGCATTTGCATATATGGCTATGGGGTTATACGACGACGAAAAAGTAAAAGAAACAAAACAAAACCTTTTAAAATATTGCGAACAGGATACTCTTGCATTAGTTGAAATGCATAAGTTTTTATACGAAGCGTCGAAAACTATTAACGTATAAATTTAAAAAAATTATAGCGACCTTAATATTTTGGTTATAATATTGAAACTCAGGAAATCGAGTATGCCCTTACGGGATCCATATACACTTCATTCCTGAGTTTTTTCATTCTAACCTAAAATCTTAAGGCCTTAAACGACAACGAACTTTAAATCCTTAAAACATTCAACCATTCAACAAACTTGTCATCCCGCACTTGATGCGGGATCTCGTTGTTATCATTAAACCATAAACCACAAACTATAAACTGAAAATTATCGACGATAATTTTTGTAGTTGACAAAAAAATTTTTTTGTTATACAATTAAAGCACAACAATACAGCAACAAACTTTTAGCAAGGGTGCTAAAAAGACAAAAATCTTTTTAGCACTCTTTTTTTATTTTAATATTAATTTTTTGTAAAACAAAAAAACATGTAGTCTTTAAGGAAATTAAATGAAATTAGATTTTTACAAATTGACTGCGGCAGGAAATGATTTCGTTTTAATAGATAACAGAGAAAACATTGTTCCTGAAAATATACATTCAAAACTTGCCGCAAAACTTTGCGACAGAAGATATTCTATAGGCGGAGACGGACTTATCCTTTTGGAAAAGTCTTCAAAAGCCGATTTTAGAATGAGATATTATAATTCGGACGGATCTTTTGCAAGTATGTGCGGTAACGGCGGAAGATCAATTGCAATGTTTGCTTATAAGTTAGGTATTGCAGGCAAAAACATGAAGTTTGAAACTGATGCAGGCTTAGTTACGGCAGAAATAAAAAGTGACACTGTTGTAAAACTTGCATTGTATAACCCAAAAGATTTGGCCCTTAACGAAGAAATTGATGTTGAAGGAAATGTTTGGACTGTTCATTCTTTAAACACCGGTGTTCCTCATGCAGTAGTTTATGTTGACGATATAGAAAAAGTAAGTGTTCAAAAGTATGGAAACATTATAAGGTTTCACAAACATTTTGAACCTGCAGGAACAAATGTAAATTTTGTTAAAGTGGATAAAGATAACACCATACTTGTAAGAACTTATGAAAGAGGAGTGGAAGGTGAAACTTTAGCTTGCGGAACGGGAGTAACGGCATCGTCTATAATTTCTGTTTTGTTAAATAAAGTTAAATCACCGGTACATGTAATTACAAGAGGTAAAGATAATCTTTATGTAAGTTGCAAAACAGACGGACAAAATATTTCTGAAGTATATTTGGAAGGACCGGCAGTCGTTGCATTTACCGGAACTGTAAAAGTTGAAGATTAGAAGATTGGAAGAACGGAAGATTGGACGGAAAGAGGAATAAAAATGAAGATAGAAACGAGTGAAAAATTAAAAAAATTGCCACCGTATCTTTTTATAGAAATAGACAGAAAGAAAAAAGAAGCTATAGACAGAGGTGCAGATATAATATCGTTGGGTGTCGGTGATCCTGATATGCCTACTCCGGAACATATTGTAACGGCAGGGCAACTTGCCCTTTCAAAACCGCAAAATCATCAGTATCCGTTCGGTGCAGGTATGCTTTCTTTCAGAAAAGCGGTCGCAGGTTGGTATAAAAAAAGATTTAATGTAGATTTAGATCCAAGCAATGAAGTTTGTGCTTTAATAGGTTCAAAAGAAGGCATAGGTCACATGCATTTGGCATTTGTTAACCCCGGGGATGTAGTTTTGATTCCAGAGCCCGGATATCCCGTTTATAACACAGGAACAATATTTACCGATGGTATACCCTATTTTATGCCTTTGCTTGAAAAAAACGGCTTTTTGCCCGATTTAGATGCAATTCCTGAAGATGTTGCTAAAAAAGCAAAGATAATATTTGTTAATTATCCTAACAACCCTACGGCAGCAATTGCACCTAAAGAGTTTTATGTTAAACTTATACAATTTGCCAAAAAGTATAACATTATAGTTGCTTACGATAATGCATACTCCGAAATTTATTATGACGACAACGAAAAACCTATGAGCTTTTTGGAATTTGAAGGAGCAAAAGAAGTCGGTGTGGAATTTCATTCATTATCAAAAACTTACAATATGACAGGTTGGAGACTCGGTTGGGTTTGCGGTAACAAAGATATTGTTGCAGCAATTGCAAAAGTAAAAGATAATTACGATTCCGGAGTTTTTCAAGCGGTACAGGAAGCCGGAATTACGGCATTAACAAGTTCTCAGGAATGCGTGGAAGATATGAGAACAATATATAAAGCAAGAAGAGATGCTTTGTGTGACGGACTAAATGCACTCGGTTGGAACGTAACAAAACCGAAAGCATCATTTTACGTTTGGGCAAAAGTTCCGAAAGGATATAAATCGCCTGAAGTGGTTTCAAAACTGTTGGATGAATGTGCAATAGTTTGTACACCGGGTAACGGGATGGGAAAAAGCGGTGAAGGGTATGTCAGATTTGCATTGACGGTCCCTGTTCCGAGAATTAAGGAAGCACTAGAAAGAATTAAGAATTGCAAATTTTAGAAGATTAGAAGAATAGAAGTAAAGCAGTAAAACTAAATAAGGGTTAAGCAAAGGCGCTTAAAGAATTAAATTCTTTAAGTGCCTTTTTTTATACTAAAACAATTAAGAAAAATAAATAATAGGAGGAAGTAAAAATGGGTTACACAAAACAAGACATTATCAAAATTGTTAAGGAGCAGGACGTACAATTTATCAGGTTGCAGTTCACCGATATTTTCGGTCAATTAAAAAATGTTGCAATAACGGCAAGCCAAATAGAAAAAGCATTAGACAACAAATGTATGCTTGACGGTTCTTCGATTGAAGGATTTACAAGAATTGAAGAAAGTGATATGTATCTTTATCCGGATCCGGATACATTTGTAATTTTCCCTTGGAGACCGCAAACAGGTAAAGTTGCAAGATTAATCTGCGATATTTACAAGCCCGACGGAAAACCTTTTGAAGGTTGCCCGAGAAATATTTTAAAAAGAAATTTAAAGGCAGCGGCAAAACTCGGTTACACATTTAATGTTGGTCCCGAACTTGAATTCTTTTTGTTCCATACCGACGAAAAAGGCAAACCTACAACAGTAACACACGATGATGCGGGATACTTTGATTTAGCACCTATAGATTTGGGTGAAAGTGTAAGAAGAGATATGTGCTTAACTCTTGAACAAATGGGATTTGAAATTGAAGCTTCTCATCATGAAGTTGCAAGAGGACAACACGAAATAGATTTTAAATATGCGGAAGCACTTAAAACTGCAGATAATATCAATACATTTAAGTTGGTAGCAAAAACAATAGCACAAAAACACGGATTACATGCAACATTTATGCCGAAGCCTATTTTCGGTATAAACGGTTCGGGTATGCATACAAACCAGTCATTATTTAAAGACGGTAAAAATGCATTTTATGATCCTAAAGATTCAATAGGTCTTTCAAAAACAGCATACAGTTATATTGCAGGTATAATGAAACATATAAAATCTATGGCTGCAATATCCAACCCGTTAGTAAATTCTTATAAGAGGTTAGTTCCGGGTTATGAAGCACCTGTATATATTGCATGGTCTGCAAGTAACAGAAGTCCGTTGATAAGAATACCTGCTGCAAGAGGAGCATCTACGAGAATAGAGTTGAGATGTCCGGATCCGGCAGCAAATCCGTATTTCTTGCTTTCCGCATGTTTGGCTGCAGGTCTTGACGGAATAAAGAATAAACTTAAAGTAAAACATTCTACCGATAAGAACATATTCAAGATGACAAAAGAAGAAAGAGATGCCGCGGGAATAGAAAATTTACCGCACAATTTAATTAATGCGGTAAGAGCAATGCAAAAGAGCGATTTAATGAAACAGACTTTAGGTGAATATTCATTTAATCTTTATACACAGGCAAAGACTGAAGAATGGGATAATTACAGAACGAAAGTTCATCAATGGGAAATAGATCAGTATTTGGTAAATTATTAATTTTTGCGAAGTAAAAATACAGCAAATCGCAAAGCGATTTCCAAGACTGAAAGATTTTAAACGAGACAAAGAGTTTTCGAGCTGAAGTGTATAAAGTTGGTGAAATATACATGAGGTTCGAAAACTCAAAGTCGCAGTAAAAAGATTTCGGTCGTCATAGGTAGCAAAGGAGCGAACATGAAAGAAGGTCAAGTAAGAATACCGTCAGGTTGTGCCATAAGCGGTATCATAGATAAAAAAGGTAACAGATTTAACGGAACGGATATTATTAAATCCATTGCATTGATGCACGAAAGATCTAACGGTCTCGGCGGCGGATTTGCAGGATACGGAATATATCCTCAATATAAAGATTTTTTCGCTTTACACATCTTTTATGATAACAATCAAATAAAAGCTAAAACGGAAGAATTTTTAAACGAACACTTTGAAATAGAAAGTGCGGGGAATATTCCTACAAGAAAAGTTCCGTCGATAAAAAACAAACCTTTAATATGGAGATATTTTGTTCTGCCCAGAATTTATAAAGTCAGAAACTTAAATATGGACGAAGACGAATTTACCGCCAGATGTGTAATAAGAATAAATAAAGAGTTCGGCGGTGCTTATGTGTTTTCAAGCGGTAAAAATATGGGCGCATTTAAAGGTGTAGGTTACCCGGAAGATATAGGGAACTTTTATATGCTTGAAAATTATGAAGGTTATATTTGGACGGCACACGGAAGATTTCCTACAAACACTCCCGGATGGTGGGGAGGAGCACATCCTTTTACTATGCTTGACTGGTCTATAGTTCATAACGGAGAAATTTCTTCTTATGATGCCAACAGAAGATTTGTGGAAATGTTCGGATACAATTGTTCTCTCCAAACAGATACCGAAGTAATAACATATCTGCTTGATTTGCTCGTCAGGAAGCATAAACTCCCTATGGAAAAAGCTTTACAGGTGTTGGTAGCACCTTTTTGGAAAGATATTGAAAATGAAAATCCTAAAAAAGCACAAGAATTAAAGGCATTAAGAACGGTATATTCTTCCGCTCTTATAAACGGTCCTTTCTCTATCCTTATAGGATACGAAGACGGACTTATAGCTTTAAACGACAGAATAAAATTAAGATCAATGGTAAGCGCAACCAAAGGCAGTAAAGTATATTTTGCAAGTGAAGAAAGTGCAATAAGAGTAATTTGCCCGGAACCTGAAAACATTTATCATCCGAAAGGCGGAGAACCGGTAATCGTTAAGTTGGAGGCAAGACAATGAGTTTAAATTTAGTATCGGACAGATTTGAAGTTTTAAGAGATAATACAAAATGTATCAGGTGTAAAGTTTGTGTAAAACAATGTTCCAACGAAGTTCATATATTTGATGAAGAAGATAATATTGTTTTGTCTGAAGATTCAAAATGTGTATGTTGTCACAGATGTGTTGCAATGTGCCCTACAAAAGCAATTAAAATAAGAAAAAATACTTTAGAGTTTAAAGAAAATGCCAACTGGACAGGCACGGCAATAGACGAAATTTACAGACAGGCACAAACGGGCGGTATGCTTTTATCAAGTATGGGAAATCCTAAACCGTTTCCTATTTATTGGGACAAAATACTGTTAAATGCAAGCCAGGTAACAAACCCGTCCATAGATCCTTTAAGAGAACCTATGGAAACAAAAGTTATGATAGGCAGAAAACCGGACAAAATAGAATACGATAAAAACGGTAATATGTTAACGAAAATTCCGCCGCAAATAGAGTTAAATATGCCTATAATGTTTTCTGCAATGAGTTACGGTTCAATATCTAAAAATGCTCATGAAGCTCTTGCAAGAGCCGCAGAAAAGTTGGGAATACTTTATAATACCGGTGAAGGCGGACTTCACAAAGATTTTTATAAGTACGGTAAAAATACTACCGTTCAAGTTGCTTCAGGCAGATTCGGTGTTCATTTGGACTATTTAAATGCAGGTGCGGCAATAGAAATTAAAATAGGACAGGGTGCAAAACCGGGTATCGGCGGACATTTGCCGGGAATAAAAGTAGGTCCCGATGTTTCCGCAACAAGAATGATACCGGAAGGTTCAGATGCAATTTCACCTGCACCGCACCATGATATATATTCAATAGAAGATTTAAGACAATTAATCCTTTCTTTAAAAGAAAGTACAAATTATACAAAGCCCGTTTTTGTTAAAATTGCTGCCGTTCATAACGTTTCAGCCATTGCATCGGGTATTGCAAGAGCAGGAGCGGATGCTATTGTTATAGACGGTTTCAGGGGCGGAACGGGAGCAGCCCCTACAAGAGTCAGAGATAATGTAGGAATACCTATAGAACTTGCTTTGGCAAGCGTGGATCAAAGATTAAGAGATGAAGGTATAAGGAACCATATTTCCGTTATATGTGCAGGTTCAATAAGAAACAGTGCGGATATAGTAAAAGCTATAGCTTTAGGTGCGGATGCCGTGTATATTGCTTCCGCGGCATTAATTGCTATGGGTTGTCACATGTGCCAAAGTTGTTCTACCGGCAAATGTAATTGGGGTATAGCAACACAAAATCCCGAACTTGTAAAGAGATTAAATCCCGATATTGCTTATGAAAGATTAATAAATTTACTTACTGCATGGAACAATGAAATAAAAGAAATGTTGGGCGGAATGGGAATAAATGCAATAGACAGTTTAAGGGGTAACAGGTTAATGTTAAGAGGAGTAGGTCTTAATCTTAAAGAATTGGAAATACTCGGAATAAAACATGCGGGAGAATAATAAAATAAAATGAAAAAAGTTTATGCTTTTGAAAAAAATTGTTTAGGGTGCGGGTTGTGTGAAGTTTATTGCAGAACCGCACATTCAAAATCAAAAGATATCATAAAAACATATAAAAAAGAAAATGTTGATTCTGCAATAACGATTGAAGAAATAGAAAAGAACGGAGTAAAAACTTTTTTTGCTCTTCAGTGCAGACATTGTGCAGAACCGAAATGTGTACAGGCATGTATTTCCGGTGCGATGTATAAAGATGAAAACGGTATAGTCAGAAACATAAAAGAAAAATGTGTAGGGTGTCAGTCTTGCATAATGGCTTGTCCGTTCGGTGCAATAAAAATGTCGGTATCGGGAACAGTTATTTCAAAATGTGATTTATGTACGGAAAACGGAAACGAACCGGCTTGTGTAAAGAATTGTCCTAACGGTGCCCTAAAGTTTATGGACTTGGAAGAAGATAAGAAGATTAGATGATTGGAAGATTGGAAGAATAGAAGTGATAAGGTAAAAATCGCGAAGCGATTTTAGAGATCTTAAAATACATTTTAGAAATTGCAAAAGTAGTAATTGCAATTTCTAACACGACAAAAAAGATTATTTTTGTAATTGTCGTCCAGAGATCTTAAGATTTAAAACGAAACGAAGTATTTGCCGACTGTAGTGTACGGAAGTTTGTGTACATGAAGGAGGCAAATACAAAGTTGCAGTTTAAATATTAAGATCAATATAGGAGTAGTAAATGAATTATTTAATAATCGGAAACAGCTGTGCGGGAACAAGTTGTGCTGCCGAAATCAGAAACATCGATAAAAAAGGCAATATAACAATATTGTCGGAAGAAAATTTTCCTGCTTACGGAAGACCGTTAATTTCTTATTTTCTGCAGGGAAAACAAACTTTGGAAACCATAAAATATAAGAAAGAAGATTTTTATACAAAAAACAAAATAACGGTTAAATTAAATTCTAAAGTACAAAGTATAAACACAACAAAAAAAGAAGTTGTTTGTGAAAATAAAGAAACTTATAAATACGATAAACTTCTTATTGCAACGGGAAGTATTCCTTTTGTTCCGCCTGTAAACGGAATAGAAAAGCATAAAAATGTTTATACTTTTTTAAATATCGAATCTGTTCGAAATATACAAAAAGTTGTTAATAAAAATTCAGATGTGGTTATTATCGGTGCGGGGTTAATAGGTTTAAAAGCAGCGGAAGCGTTGGCGGAACAAGTTAAATCCGTTAAAGTTTGTGATATGGCAGACAGAGTTATGGCTTCCGTGTTGGATAAAAATACGGCATCTGTTATTCAAAATCATATAGAAAAACATAATGTTACATTTTATCTTTCAAATACGGCAAAAGAAGTTAAAGAAAAATCCGTAATACTTGCCGACGGAACAGAACTTAATTGTGATGCTTTGATAATGGCGGTAGGTGTAAGGCCTAATATTTCTATTGCAAAAGATATAAACATAAAAATAAACAGAGGTATTGTTGTTGATAAATATATGCAAACATCGGTAAAAGATATTTATGCTGCAGGTGATTGTGTAGAAAGTTTTGATGTTTTATCCGAACAAAACAAGATTCTTGCTTTATGGCCGAATGCTTTTGTTCAAGGTAAACTTGCCGGTTCTAATATGGCGGGAGTAAGAAAAGAATTTAACGGTGCTTTTCCTTTAAATGCTATCGGCTTTTTCGGCCTGCATTTAATTTCCGCAGGTATTGTTGATACAAAACAAGACGGATATAAAGTTTATATCCAAAAAGATGATACTAAAGATTTACTGAAAAAACTTGTAATAAAAGATGATAAACTTGAAGGATTTGTTCTTATAAATACGAACGAGAGAGCGGGAATATACACTTCTTTAATTAATGATAAAACACCTTTAAGCAGTTTAAATTACGATATAACAAAGCAAAATATAGGATTAAATGTGTTTTCTAAAGATATAAGAGAAAATAAGATATTCGGAGGAATATAAAATGAAGCAGATAGATTTAGAGGTTAATAATAAGTTAGCCGAAGATTTGAATAAAGAAATAAGACAGTTTGCTTTAAATTACGACGAAATAAATCTTCATGGTGTATGCGGACAAAGATATATCGGGTGCGGAATAGATCATGACATTAAAATAAATATAGACGGTGTTCCCGGTAACGATTTGGGTGCATATATGGCAGGTCCAGAACTTGAAGTGTTTTCAAATGCTCAGGATGCTATCGGTAACACAATGAACAAGGGAAGAATTATTGTGCACGGAAGTTGCGGAGACACTACAGGTTATGCAATGAGAGGCGGAGAAATATTTGTTAAAGACAGTGTAGGGTATAGAGTAGGTATCCATATGAAAGAATATCTCGATATGAAACCTGTAATAGTTATAGGATCCTCCGCAGGTGATTTCTTGGGTGAGTATATGGCAGGCGGAATAATAATATTGCTCGGTATAGGAATAACAAAAGCGGAAAATTTAACGGGAAAATATCTTGGTACCGGAATGCATGGCGGAGTAATGTATATTAACGGTTCCATACCTAAAAAAAATATGGGAAAAGAAATAAAGAAAGTTGAAATGAATGACGAAGATAAGAAAGTATTAAATAAATATATAAAACAATATAAGAAATATTTTAATTACACGAAAGCAATAAATATTGATAATTTTTCGAAGTATGTTGCTGCGGATAAGAATCCGTATCATTTACTTTATACGAAGAATTAACAAATTTCATTTGTTAATTCTGAGGTATAGAGGTATGGATGCATAGAGGTATAGAGAAAACTCTGAAAAATCCTTTGAAAGTTAACAACGACAAAAATGTAGTTTTTATATGTAACAAAAATTGCAAAGCGATTTTTACCGCTAAGTCGTTCAAGACTGCATAGTATAAGGCGAAACGAAGTAATTTTATATAACAAAATTCACTTTGTGAATTTTACCTCTTAGTAGTTAAGACCGCAGATATTAAAACGAACCGAAGTATTTGGCGACTGCGGTGTACAAAAAGAAAGCGGAAGCGGTTGGTACATAAGGGAGCCAAATACAAAGGTGCAGTTTAAAATATGTGGTCGTCATTTCTTTTGGAGGAAAAAGATATGTGCGGAATATTCGGAATAGAAAACAGCGAAACAGCCTCAATGATTACATTCGTAGGTCTTTTAACATTACAACACAGAGGAGAAGAGTCCGCAGGTATAACATCAAACAATGACGGGATAGATTATGTTACACATAAGTCTATGGGGCTTGTATCGCAAATATTTAAAGAAAAGATATTAAATACATTAACCGGTAAAGTTTGTATAGGTCATGTAAGATATTCCACTCATTCCGAAAGTACATTGTTAAATGCTCAACCTTTTGTTTTTAACTGTATTCACGGTAACATTGCAGTTGCTCATAACGGAAACATCACAAACTGTGAAACAATAAAAAAAGAACTTGCGCAATCCGGTTCAATATTTAATCATACATCCGACACCGAAATAGTTGCACATTTAGTTGCAAAAAGTAAGGGGTTTTCCGCAGGAGACCTTATAAAAAATGCAGTATCAAAATTGGAAGGGGCATACTCGTTAATATTTATTGTCGGTAACAAACTTGTGGGTGTTAGAGATCCGTTTGGGTATAGACCTCTTGTTTTGGGAAAGAACGGAGACTCTTATATACTTGCATCGGAAACATCGGCAATAGATGCTGCAGGTGGAAGTTTTATAAGAAATGTTAATCCGGGCGAAGTGATTGTAATAGAAAACGGTAAAATAATAGAAGATATTTATCTCGATAAAAAAGAGAAAGAAAAATTTTGTATTTTCGAACAGGTATATTTTTCCAGACCTGACAGTGTGTTATGTAACAAAAGTGTTAAAAATGCCCGTGTGCAAATGGGAAAATATCTTGCAAAACAAATGAAAGATATAAAAGCGGACATTGTTGTTCCTGTTCCCGACACAGGAATTTTTTCGGCACAAGGTTTTTCCGAAGAATCGGGAATAAAATTTCAAACAGGATTTATAAGAAACCATTATGTAGGCAGAAGTTTTATAAAACCGTCACAAAAAATGAGAGAAGTAACGGCAAGATTAAAGTTGTTTCCGATAAAAGATGTTATTGACGGTAAAAGAATTGTTCTTATAGACGATTCTTTGGTAAGGGGAACAACGGCACAAAAAATTGTTAAAATTTTAAGAGATGTAGGAGCAAGAGAAATTCATTTTGCATTGTCTTGCCCGCCGGTAATATCACCTTGTTATTACGGAATAGATACGCCAAATAAAGATAAACTTATATCCGCAATGAAAAGTAACGAAGAAATAAAAGAGTTTTTAAATGTTGACAGTTTAACATTCCTTGATATTAACAATATGAAAAAAGCTTGTTGTACCGATGAACACGATACTACAAAATTCTGTTGTGCGTGTTTTGACGGGGTGTATCCTTCTAAAATTACTGACAAGTAATTTTAGATACAACCTTATAGCGACCTTAATATTTTGGTTATAATTTCGCAACTAACTCAATCGAGTATGCCCTTGCGGGATCCATATACACTTCATTCGTTAGTTGCTTCATTCTAACTCAAAATCTTAAGGCCTTTAACGACAACTGCAAAACGGCAACGACAAAAACTTAGAAACTCTTTGATTGCAAAAAACGACAACGGCGAAAATACACAGTTATAGATTTAAGTCTCTTAAGGGGGAGATATGGCGGCATTTGACAGAGTAAAGAGCGGTATTCCCGAGATGGATAAAGCACTTGACAATATTCGTCTTGGAGATAACGTTGTATGGCGTGTTTCTTACCTTTCACAATTCAAACTTTTCATGGAACCATACATAAAACAGGCAATTGAAGATAAACGAAATATTATATATTTCAGATTTGCAAGTCACGAACCGCTTCTTGAAGCCCATCCGGAAATAAAGATAATAAAAATACCTCTTACTCACAGATTTGAAAACTTTACTGTCGCCATTCATAATGCTATTGAAAAAGAAGGAAAAGATGCTTTCTATGTCTTTGACTGTTTATCGGATTTACAAATAGCATGGGCTACGGATCTTATGATGGGCAACTTTTTTAGAGTTACATGTCCATTTCTTTTTATTCTTGATACTGTTGCTTTTTTCCCGATTATAAGAGGAAAACATTCCGTACAGGCGATAAACAAAATTCTAAACACTACGCAACTTTTCTTTGATGTATATTCGGATAATAAAAATATCTATGTTCGTCCGCAAAAAGTATGGGAAAGGAATTCCGATACAATGTTTCTTCCTCACATATATAACCCGAAAACAGGAGAGTTTAAACCTATATTAGACGGTGTACAATCAAGCAGATTTTACCAGACGCTCGGACAGGCACAACGGTCTGCAGATGAACAATATTCCGATTCGTGGGACAGATATTTTAATCGTGTTAAAATACTTAAAGAAGGCGGTATGGATATAACCGATGATTGTTCTCAAATGTGCAATATTATGATGACAAGGGATTTCAAAATGCGTCAATTGGTAAAGAAACATTTTACACCGGAAGACTATTTTGCGGTAAGGGATCATATGATAGGAACCGGAATGATAGGCGGTAAAGCTTGCGGTATGCTTCTTGCAAGAGCAATCATAAGGAATAAGGAACATGATATAAGTGAGGTGCTTGAACCGCACGATTCTTTTTATGTGGGTTCTGATCTTTATTATACTTATATCGTTGATAATAACTTATGGGATATGAGAGTACGACAGAGAACGGAAGACGGCTATTTTAAACTTGCAAAGGAATTTGCGGATAAGATAATGGGAGGAATTTTTTCCGAATCTATGCGTAACCAGTTTGTCAGGATTATTGAATACTATGGCCAGGATCCGTACATTATTCGTTCAAGCAGTATTTTAGAGGACGGTTTCGGAAATGCTTTTGCAGGGAAATATGAGTCGGTATTTTGTGCTAACAGAGGCAGTCTTGAAGAAAGACTTGATGAATTTGAGCATGCAATTAAGGTCGTATATGCAAGTTCAATGAGTCTTTCGGCTCTTGATTATCGTAAGCGGCGCGGACTGGATAAAAGAGATGAGCAGATGGCTCTGCTTATACAGCGTGTATCCGGTTCTTATTACGGTTCTAACTATATGCCTTGTGCTGCGGGAGTAGGTTATTCGTATAGCCCTTACAGAATAATGAAAGACAGTGATCCTGCAGCCGGAATGTTACGTCTTGTTATGGGGTTGGGAACATCGGCAGTTGACAGGACGGAAGGTTCATATCCGAGAATAGTTAACCTCGATATGCCGGATAAGAATTTATATTCTTCTTCCGCCGATAAACATAAATTTTCTCAAGGTAAAGCCGAAGTTATTAATATGACTGAGAAATCTCTAAATAAACTTACTCTCAGAGATATCGAATCGGATATTCCTAAATATCTTGGTAAGATGTTATTTGAGCATGATTATGAAGCCGAATCTCGTCTGAGCGAAATGGGGATAAGACGAGAAGTAAAATTTATTTCATGTAAAGGTCTAGTGGATAACAGTACTTTAATGGAACAGATGAAAAGAATGCTCCGCTGTATACAGGAAGAATATGATTACCCTGTCGATATAGAGTTTACCATAAATATATCGGAGAGCGGGGAATATTCTATTGATTTACTGCAATGTCGTCCGCTTCAGGTTCAGAAAGGAAAATCGGGAACAGTGATTCCACCGGATGTTCAAAAGGAAAATATCCTGCTTGAAAGCAAAGGTTCGTCAATGGGAATGTGTAAAGCAACAGATCTTGATATAATCGTCTATGTTGATCCTGTTAAATACTATAATATGCCTTATAATGATAAATCTTTAGTTGCAAAGTTGGTGGGAAAGATTAACTGGTATTATCGTGATAAAGGTAAACATATGATGTTGATTGTTCCCGGCAGGGTGGGAACGTCATCTCCCGAACTTGGAGTTCCGACATCTTTTTCGGATATAAGTACATATGAGATTATATGCGAAGCGGAAGACTCAAGAGCGGGATTTAATCCCGAATTATCCTATGGAAGTCATATTTTCCAGGATTTAGTTGAAGCCGAGATTTTGTATACGGCAATATTTAACAACGAGAAGACAATACATTTTTCACCCGAAAAATTGGAAGCATCGAAAGATATTGTCTCAGAGTTTGAGAAAGAAAAAACTCTGACAGATATCGTACATGTATATGATGTATCCGGAAGAAATTGTAAGGTTTATAATGATGTGGCTAATGAGCATCTATTAATTACTTGTTTTTAACAAGTAATTCTATATAGCGACCTTAATATTTTGGTTATAATATTGAAACTCAAAAAATCGAGTATGCTCTTACGGGATCCATTGTTGTTGTTTGACTTTCAAAGAGTTTCAAAGTTTTTGCTTGTAATGAAGCATTTGCCGACTGCGGTGTACATTAGTGAAACGGTACATAAAGAAGGCAAATGCAAAATTAGAAGTAAAAAATAAAACTCGTTTCGCCAATATTCAAAAAAATATTAGTCCCAGGTCCAAAACTTTCTTAACTCTGCCACAATATTATTCCAATCTTGCATGGTAAAAACGGCATTTCCCAAAATCATTATTGTCATTTCGAGATTGTCATATTTTTTATAAAGATTTGTATCACGAAATCCGCTGCGGATATAAAAGTCGTGTCTTCGAATTCTTTGTTCCGAATTATCACATTCTTGTTTGGGAGATTCCATATCAAGAACAACATTTTTCCCTTTATATTTCTCTATTAGAGAGGCAAGTATTTTTCGCCCTTTGCCTTGTCCTCTTAACTCGGGTATTACGGCAAAATACCAAAACCAATTGAACTTTTTATGGGGAAATAAAATAGTAAATCCGATGAATTTATCGTCTTCATAATATGCCGTAAAATCAAGATTCATTTGATCTATAAGGGAAATTAAATCATCCCATGGAATTTGTTCGTTTTCCGGGAATGCCGTTTGATAAAGCAATTTTAATTGCTCGTCATTAGCATTCGCTTTTGTTATTTGTTTTGTTTTCATTGTAAACCTTGTATAAATAAAATACAACTATATATCTAATTATACAAATTCAACAGCACATAATAAATTGTTTCTATCTGGAATTATAATTTCCTATATCGAGAATTAGTTGCTTGTAAATTTTGTTGTCGTTACCGTTTGTGTTTGGAAAGATTATAACATACTTTTTTTTGTTATCATTAAACAAAGTTAAAAGGTTTTTGTGAAAACCGCCGATAACCAAAATGTTTACAGTGTTTTCTTTTGATAAATCTTTAACACTGTTAAAGAATACAGTATCTCTTTTAATATTGTTTTCATAATAAACGGTAAGTTCTTCATTGTTTAAAATATCAATTATTTCTTCTTTGTTTTTTATATATTTTGTTTTGTTTAATATATCAGCAAACTTATCTTTGTCTTTTGTGAGTTTATCGAAATTATAAAAATCTATGTTGAGTTTTGCATATTTTTCCGTTAAAAAAATCATTCGACTAAGGAAAAAAATATTTTTTTCTTCTTCGGTTTTAAAAATATTATTTGAAACATCATTGTAAAAATTTTCTTCTTCGTTTAAATATTTGTTTATATCAAAAATATTTGCAAAATTATATTTCTCTATTAGTATATCTATATAAGAATAATATTCTTTTTCTTTTTGACTTAAAAATTTGTTTGTGATTTTATAACAATATATCAGATTGTTTTCCATATTCTGTTCTTTGCATTCGTTAATAAATTTTTCATAAATATTAAAAGGTGCATAGCTTTTCATTTTTTGAACAAGATAACTAAAATCCGATGAAAAAGATTTTTTATAAGGTTCCAGTTTTGCATCGCAATTTACAATATTAATAAAATTATAAATTTCAGAATATTTGTTAATATCTATTGAGTACTTATTTATAATACTTATTATTTGATCACAATACTTTTTGGAATCAATATCTGTTCTGTTAAAAAACAAATGTTCAAAATCGGACATATCTTTTGAATAAAAACTTTTCTTTAATTTGTTTAATTCTTTTTTTGCTTTTTCAATTCTTACAGAGAAAAAATTTTCGTTGCGGATAAGTATATATGCTTGTTGTAATGTCTTTGTATATAAAGAAGAATCTTCTATTCCGTATAAATCCGTATTTGTTGTATAACAAAAATATTCTGCTCCGCTGACTAAACCTTTGTTCAGCATTTTATTTAATAATTTTTCTCTCGTATCTTTGTTTATGCTTTTAATTGCGGAAGTATCAAGTTTACCTTTAGGGGAACCTTCTATAAATATTTTGTCGATATCAATTTCGGATTTAATATATTTTATTATTGAATATATGTTCTTTTGCGCAAAAGAATCGGAATGTAAATCGTTTATTATTATAATGTCGGGATTTTCTTCATTGTTAATATTGGTTTCAAATACTTTACCGAATGAAACAGGGAGGCTTTTTATAATTCGGTAACAATTTTGCTCTTGTATATTTTGTTTATCCGTACCGGAATAACAAAGATTAACAAAAGAAAAAAGAAGAAAAGTTGTAATTAGAAAAACTTTTAAATTAGTCATGGTTTTCGTTAAGCACAAGCAAGAAGAGATTTTATCGTGTTAATGTTAATATCATCGGGAATAATGTCTTGCTCTGTGTCTTTTCCGTTATCTTCGTAAACAGGGAAAATAGATAAAAATACCGGTTTGGTAAATATAAACGGTTTTACGATAACATCACGTATCGATTTAAAACCTTTTAAGAATATATTTTTTAAACCTAACTGCTTTATTTTGTCCCCGGTAGCTACAAGAGAAATAAGAGTTGCCGCTCCCGTAACGGCAATTGCGATAATACCTACCACTGTACTTTCGGTTAGTTTAGCACTTAACATTGCTGCCGATATAGCTTGAACTCCCGTTGCAACAAGTATTCCGAGTATTGATTTTAAAGCAAGCCATTGAGGTCTTGCTTTATCAGGTAAGATATCGTGAACATCCATTATTTCCGATACCGAAGATACTCCGTAGAAGAAATTAACGGAAATAAATAATGTTACTAAAAATAACGGGTTTGAAGTCATTAAAAATCCTGCGGCAAGAGTTGCCATGCCGACAAAGAAAAGAACTCTTACGACCGGTTTCTGTAATACAGGATTTAATTTTAATGCGAATTTTTTTGAAATCGATTGTAATCCGTTTGCAATAAAATAAATTATTGCAAGATATAATTCCAACATTTGATTGCTTGGTATAAGGATACTCATTATAGGTTGTAACAATAATGTTGTTATTGCAAAGAATACACTGTTTACAAGCAGGTTTGTAAGAACAAAAGAAAATGTTTGTTTGTCTTTTGCAACGGTTCTCATAGGAGCAAAAATCTTTTGAATATAAGATTTTATACCATTGAAACCTTTTTCGTTGGATTTCATTTCTCTAAATGCCGCTGTTTCTTCATCATCATCTTCAATTGTAGTTTCCACTGCTTCTTTATGAGTTTTGAACAATGCACCTATAGTTACAAACACATCTATTGCGGCAGCCAAAATAACGACAATATGTTGTCCGATGGATTCAAAACCGGTTCCTAAGTGTGCGAACAGAACAACCAAACCGCCGCCTACAAGAGAAGAAAATGCCATTACAATAGAAAAGAACGAATCGTTTGCGGTATACTTTTGTTTTATAACTTCTCTGTCTTCACCTAATGCTTCCATGGAAGAATAGAAGAACGGACACAAACTTACCGCAAGGCCGGCAACACCGATTGTAGGTAATATTTGTGAAAGAACAACAAAAATCGTCGAATAAGGAACTAAAGCTAACGATATACTCCCCAAAGTGTGGACTATAAGAGAAACAACAACTATGGTTCTTTTGGATACTTTAGATGTTATAAAGCCCGTTATTGCAGACGAAGCAAAAGATATTATTCCCAAAGATGCCGTTAAAGCGGTAAGAAATGCGGCAGTATATCCGGAACCTATAATATATATCATGGCAAATGCTTCCGCCAATTCAAACCCCAACATAAATTGTATAAACGGGAAAAACTTTATATTTGATTCCATATTCTTCCTGATTCTTTCTTTACTGTTGGCTTTATCTTGTGCTTGTTGAATTTTTTCTTTTACGGCATTTCTTATTTTATAGAACAAACCCTTTATGCTAAACTTTTTTGTTGTTGAAACGATTTCTTCTATGTTTTTTTTGTCTTGTTCATTTGTTTCACCGTCATTAATATGTGTTTGTTTCCATGTTTCAAGATATGCCGTAATAATGTGTTCAATTTGTTCGTCGGAAAAGTTCGGGTTTGTTTCTCTTAACGTTTTTGTATATTCGGTAAGAAACAACATTATATCGGAATCTATTACTCCTGCGGATAAATAGTTAGAGTTTATTGTAATAACTTGATTGGCAATATTGTTTTGAGAAAACATTAGTGCAAAATTTTGTGCAATACCTGCTGCCGTCACATTTTGAGGAAACAATGCAGTTAAAGAAACAGCTAATACTGTTAATAAAGTTAAAAATTTTTTAATATGTTTCATATAAATACCTTCTATGATGCTAAAGCAAGCATCTCTATAGAGTGCCCGTTTCTATATAATTTCGTATATAAATCTTTATATTTTTTATATATTGAAAAAACTTTTTCGTAATGATTTTTGTTGGAATAAGTTTTCCATATTCCGCAGGCAACGAAATTTTTACCTTTTTCTTTAATGAAACTTACGACATCATTTAACGGATAACCCAAAAATATTCCTATTTCGTGGGGGAAAGCTTCGGAAGAATTTAATTTTTCCGTTAAAATGCAAAGATAATCATTTAAATCTTTGCATTTTGAATATCCGTAATCTTTAAGAAATAAATTTATAAGTTTTTCGTTTACTCTTTCCGACAATTTTGTTCTTCTGTAAGCAAAAATAAGGTAAAAAGAATTTGAAGAATTGGATTTTTTTATAATTCTTATATAAATATCTTTTTTGTTTAATGTTTGGTTTAATATTACGATTTTTTCATAAAGTGCATTATAATCTTCATATTTTACCGAAAACAAGTTGGACGTTTTTATTCCGGCTAAAAGCGGTGCACAATGTTCTATAAAAATCTCTTCAAAAGTATTATTCATTTTAATTTATGCCTTTACTCCGGTAATAAAATTGTACATTGGTTTCTTGTTTTTGCTTTCCGTTTGTGAAAAACCTGCATTACGAAGCATCGTTAAAATTTGTTCGGTGGAATAAGTGGTCATACCTTCCACAATATTTGTCCATACGGAATCTTTATTGGCATCTTCCACGATGATAGCAAATCGTCCTCCGTGTTTTAGTACACGATATACTTCTTTAAAACAACCGGGCAAATTCGGCCAAAAATATATTGTTTCCACTGCCGTTACAAGATCAAACTTTTCGCTTTCGTAAGGTAACATTTCCGCAGAACCTTGACTGATAAATACTTGTTTATCAAGCAAACCCATACAATTTTTTTTACTTTTTGCTACGCTTTCCCGCGAAATATCTATGCCGTAAACTTTTGAATTTTTACTGTGTTTAAGTAATCTTTTAATGGTAGCGCCGCCGCCGCAACCTATATCGAGCATTGTCCATCCTTCTTTAAAATTTATCAAGTTAAGTCCCCAGTTGGTAAGCGGTGCATGGGAAAAATTCATCATACTTAACATTATTCGTCCCATTTTCCCTTTAGGATGTGCACAGTTTGTAAAAAAATTTTTTAGTATTCCCATATTATAATACTCCTTCGTATTATTAAATGTTTTGTTGTATTAATTTTATTAGTTTTATTTAAAAATCTTAGATTATTCTAACTTTTTAAAAATAAAAAGTCAACTGTTTTGTTTTTCTTGTCCGTTAAAATAGATTTTTTGACATATAAAACGATTAATCAAACAAACTTAAATTGTTGTCTTTAATGATAAAACTTGTTTGATTTCCTTCTTGAATGGTATCTTCTTTTGTAATTTCACCTGTTAAGATGGGGGAATTTTTATCGTGCAGTTTATAGTTTTTTAATGTTTCGGCATGATTTATATTTGCATAACAATATTTACATCCGTTAGGACAGGTATTATAAGCACCGATATCTCTTGCTTGTATACAATGGCAACCTTTTCTCATTCCGTTGTGTTTAATGTTTTTAAATTGTATGCCGTTTGCTTTTGACAATATATCAAGTGTCATACAACCGCTTTTATGTATTCCGTATTCTTCGTAAGTATCGTTTGTTCCGCAAGTTTGTATATGTATATTGTATTTTTTTGCTGTATAACCTATTTCTTTTGCGATTTTATTTTTTTGTTCTTCACTAAACAAAATTATTTCCGGCATATTTGTTTGTAATTTTTTATACATTTCAACAAAACTGAATATGCAACGATCTATATGTCCGGAAAGTTTTTTTGCCATATATTCAAAAGTTTTAACGTGACGGCTTATTGTGTATTCTTTTGTTAATAATATCGGATCATATCTCCAGGCAATTCGTTTTGAACCGACAATTTTTTCCAATTGTAAAAGAGTGTTTATGCTTTCATCTATTGACGGAACATTCGGTTCTATGTCTTTACCGTAAGCCGTAATAGTGTAATGAAAATATGTGTTGAATTTATCTGTGATTTCATGCAAACGGGGTAAAATCGGAGCATAATTTTTAGAACAAAAAATTACACAATCTATTTTGTCGGGTGTTAATATATATTTTGTGACTTTGTTTGGAAACATCGGGTTTCTTGAATAAACAAAACCTTCTTTAAACCTGTTTAAAAGCCATTGAGAATAATATTGAACGGTATCCGTTCTTCCGCCTGTATTTAGTATCATAATTTATTATTGTAAATTATTATTAACCGCTAATCAATTGTTTAAAATGTATATAAAAATTTTTTTCTTGACAAATAGTTAAATGTTTAACTATAATATTTTTGTTGTTATTATAATAAGCATTGGAGGGAGAAAAGGTCTTTAAAGAATTTGTCAGCTTGGAATAATGGTTCAAAAACAGTTTCTTCAGCTTGTGGAACAAAAAAGATTTCTTCAGCTTGCGGATGTGGTTCCAAGAAAAACTCTTCAGCATGTGGTTGCGGTTCAAAAAAGAACTCTTCAGCTTGCGGATGCGGTTCAAAGTAATAAAAAATAAAAATAAAAGTTGCTCTCTTTAAACGGGAGCAACTTTTGTTTTAAAATAAGTATGAATCAATTATTTGCTTTTCAATGGCATATTACAGACACTTGTGATCAGCGGTGTAAACATTGTTATATATTTGCTGAAAACACAAACAAACCGATAACATCAATGACCTTTGAACAAATGAAAATTGTCATTGAGAATTGTATCGATTTTTGTAATAAATTTAACAGACAACCTTATTTTTATATTACCGGCGGAGATCCTATTTTACACAAAAATTTTTGGGAGTTGCTTGAAATTGTAAAAGAAAGAAATATTGAATTTACAATTTTAGGTAATCCGTTTCATTTAACCGACGAAGTATGTGAAAGATTAAAAAATCACGGATGCGAACAGTATCAAATGTCGTTAGACGGCTTAAAACAAACTCATGATTGGTTTAGAAAGAGCGGTTCTTTTGATACGACACTTGAAAAAATAAAATGTATAAAAAACGCAGGTATAAATTCTGTTATTATGGCAACGGTTTCAGAAAAGAATATAAATGAAATTCTTGAACTTATAGATGTTGTTGTAAAATACAAAGTTGATACTTTTGCTTTTGCAAGATATTGTGCAACAAGTCTTGAAAAAGATATAAATATAGAACCGTTGCAATATAGAAATTTTTTAGACAAATGTTATAAAAAGTTTCAACAATACAAAGACAGCGGAACTTTTTTTGATTTTAAAGACCATTTATGGACATTGTATTTATACGAAAACGGTTTGTTTGAAATTCCAAAAGATGCACAAGAAGGAATGATTTATGACGGTTGTAATTGCGGTAACAGTCATATAACGATATGTTCAAACGGAGATTTACTTGCTTGCAGGAGATTTAACAGCAAAGTAGGTAATGTGTTTGAAAATAAGATTGCGAATGTTTGGCTAAACGAAATGGAACAATACAGAAATTATGATAAATTTGAAAAATGTTCAAAGTGTGAACTTCTTGCATATTGCAGAGGATGCCCTGCAGTCGCTTACGGAAAAACACATAATTTTTATTCGGCAGACCCTCAATGTTGGAAACAATGCTAAGCATTTTTGAGATATGGATGTATAGAAAAAAAAGACGGAAAAAACAATATGAAAAATTTGAAAGAAGCATTATCGTATATATCAAAAATACAAGAAAAGGGTAATCGTTTTATTGTTGAACAATTAAATAAAAACGGTATAAAAGAGTTAGTACCGAGCCACGGAGATATTTTAGCTGTTCTTTATAAAGACGGTAAAACAACAATGAAAGAAATTGCAGATAAAATTCACAGAACAAAACCTAATGTGACGGTTTTGGTTAATAAACTTGAAAGACTTGGATATGTAAAAAGAGAAGACTCAAAAACAGACAGCAGATACACTTATATAGTGTTGACACAAAAAGGCAAAAATTTTGAACCTGTGTTTAAAAAAATATCTATATCCCTGAATAATAAAATATATAAAAATCTTTCAGAAACAGAAACGGAACAATTGGATAATATTCTAAAAAAAATAAACAACAATTTAAAATAGTTAGGGGAAATATATATGACAATTGAAGATTGTATAAAAAAGTTGATGAAAATAGATTCGCTTCAAATTGCAACTGTTGATAAAAACGAATCCCCGCAAATAAGAGTAATAAGTGCAAGAATTTTTAATAACACCACAATGTATTTTTTAACCGCAAAAGGAAAAAGTTTTGTTAAAGAAATGGAAAATAACAGAAATATTGCGAT
>Ga0310695_10000527_pt1 | contig 98642 bp, 83 predicted proteins | sample RumenRJG_04DNA_FD_203882 | JGI IMG/M metagenome (GOLD analysis project Ga0310695, IMG submission 203882) | Bovine rumen microbial communities from Lethbridge, Alberta, Canada - RJG_04 (v2) (version 2) | ecosystem: Host-associated > Mammals > Digestive system > Stomach > Rumen | place: Canada...
GAAGACAACTCTCTTTTCCGTTAGACAATCACTCGCACATTACTTGATCCTAACTACCCCTAGCTACTTCCCACCTATCACATAGCTACGCCATATTACCCATTTTCTTAGTTAATTTCTGATAAAAAGGTTGTAATTGACAGAAAAGTTCGTACCTTTGCACCTTATTAATAAAGAGATATAAAAATAGTATGTCTACGATACTACATATTGAAACAAGTACGGAGGTATGTTCCGTAGCCGTTTCCGAAGACTCTCACGTGATCTTTCAACAAGACGACCACAGCGGTCTGGGCCATGCGGAGAAGCTGGGGACAATGGTTGACGAGGCACTCTCGTTTACCGACAACCATGCTATCCCGTTTGATGCCGTAGCCGTTAGTTGCGGTCCCGGCTCCTACACCGGTCTCCGCATCGGTATTTCTATGGCCAAGGGTATCTGCTACGGCAGAAACCTCAAGCTGATAGCCGTGCCGACGCTGGAACTGCTCTGCGTACCAGTATTGCTCCGCGAGATACCCGAAGAAGACGCTCTGCTCTGTCCAATGCTCGATGCTCGAAGGATGGAAGTATACGCCGGCATCTTCGATAGGGCACTAAAGCCCGTCAGGGAGATTGGGGCAGACGTGGTCACAGCAGAGACCTATAAGAGCTACCTTGACGAGCGTCCCATCTATTTCTTCGGCAATGGAGCCAAGAAATGCATGGATACCATCAATCACCACAATGCCCATCTGATAGAAGGCATTGAGCCCCTTGCCAAATGGATGCAGCCACTGGCAGAACGCAGGATGCTCAACGAGCAGTTTGAAGACGTGGCCTACTTCGTGCCATTTTATCTAAAGGACTTTGTTGCCAAAATGCCAAAGAAGCTATTAAATCTATAAATTACAAATAAGTAAATCGTAAATAATTACATGGATATAAAAGGATTGGATTACAACACTCAGCGTTCGAAACTTATCATGTCAGAGTACGGACGTGAGATACAGAAGATGGTGGAATATGCCTGCGAACTCCCCACAAAAGAGGAGCGCCTTAAGTGTGCTAAGACCATTATTCGCCAGATGGAGAACAGGAATCCCCAGTTGCGCAACAGTGCTGATTATGAGCAGACCCTCTGGGACCATCTCTATCTGATGAGCCATCGCGAGCTCGACATCGACTGGCCCTACGACGTGTCGGAGGCAGACAATATTCTTGCTAAGCCCCAGCCGATGAAGTTGCCAAACGAGAATATCAGACTACGCCACTATGGCCATCTGGTAGAAGCTCTGTTCGAGCAATTGAAGACAATGCCAGAAGGTGAAGAGCGCGATGCCCTTGTGAAGAAGACAGCCAATCAGATGAAACGAGACCTCGTGATGTGGGGCCACGGCTCTGCCGATGACGAGAGGATTGCCAGCGATCTGGCACGTTTCACTGACGGGAAGATCCAGCTCGACCTCAACACATTCGTGTTCGAAAGAGTGAACCTCAACGACGACAAGCAGATTGGTAAGAAAAAGAAATAACCCAAGCCTATGGCATCATTTATCATAGAAGGTGGCACTCCGCTAAGTGGTGAGATTACCCCTCAGGGTGCAAAAAACGAGGCTCTGCAGGTAATCTGTGCTACTCTGCTCACCAATGAGGAAGTGACGATACATAATATCCCCGACATCCGCGATGTAAACAATCTCATCCAGTTGCTGAAGGATATCGGTGTGAAAGTTAAGAGAGAAAAGGTGAGAGGTGAGAGAAAAGGGAATACCTATTCCTTCCAGGCAGATGAACTCTGCCTCAAATATCTGGAGAGCGATGAGTTTGTGCATAAGTGTGCACAGCTCCGCGGTAGTGTTATGATGATCGGTCCACTGCTTGCCAGGATGGGCAAAGCAGTTATCACCAAACCCGGCGGTGACAAGATAGGCCGTCGCCGTCTTGACACGCACTTCCTCGGTTTCGAGAAACTCGGAGCGAAATTCAATCATATCGAAGGCCGTGATGTATATGAGATTGCAGCAAAGAAGCTTAAGGGAACATACATGCTTCTCGACGAGGCATCAGTGACAGGAACGGCAAATATCATCATGGCAGCCGTCTTCGCTAAAGGTACCACCACGATATACAATGCAGCCTGCGAGCCATACTTACAGCAGCTATGTCACCTTCTGAACAGCATGGGAGCCAAGATCGGTGGTATCGCTTCCAATCTTCTTACCATCGAGGGTGTAGACCACCTACATGGTGCAGAACACAAGATTCTGCCCGACATGATTGAGGTTGGTTCATTTATCGGTATGGCAGCGATGTGTGGCGATGGAATACGTATCAAGGATGTCAGTGTCAAGGATCTTGGAATCATACCAGATGCCTTCCGTCGTATTGGTGTGAAGATGAAAATCGAAGGCGACGACATTTTCATTCCAAAACAGCGGCACTATGAGGTACAGTCGTTCATAGACGGTACAATAATGACTCTCGCCGATGCTCCTTGGCCAGGACTGACACCCGACCTGCTCTCTGTGCTCATCGTTGTTGCTACCCAGGCACGCGGTTCGGTGCTATTCCATCAGAAGATGTTTGAGAGCCGCCTGTTCTTCGTCGACAAGCTCATCGACATGGGAGCCCAGATTATTCTTTGCGACCCTCACCGTGCAGTGGTAGTGGGTCACGACAGGAAGATCACACTCCGCGGAGGACGAATGTCGAGTCCTGATATCCGCGCAGGTATCGCCCTGCTTATTGCCGCCATGAGTGCAAAAGGCACAAGCCGCATAGACAATATCGAACAGATAGACCGCGGATATGAGAATATCGAAGCCCGCCTTAACGCCCTCGGCGCCAAAATTACAAGAAATGATTAGAGAAGAAGAGGTATATAAGATCGGCAAGCTGGGAAAGACCCACGGTGTGAAAGGAGAGATAAGTTTTCTCTTTGACGATGATGTGTTCGACCGTGTTGAAGCAGACTATCTTGTACTGATGGTTGACGGTATCCTTGTGCCATTCTTCATTGAGGAATACCGTTTCAAGAGCGACTCTAATGCCATAGTGAAGTTCGAGGATATCGACACTCAGGAGAGAGCCAGCGGACTGACCGGATGCGACGTATATTTCCCACGTGACCTGGCCGATGGTGACGAAGACACCATGAGTTGGGCAGAGATCGTTGGTTTCGAGATTATCGATGCCAACACAGGTAAGATCGCGGGGCGCATCGCCTCTGTCGACGACACTACGATAAACATCCTCTTCGAACTGGAAGACGGCCGTCTCATACCAGCCTCCGAGGAACTTATCACAGATGTAGACAAAGATAATAAGACCATTACCATAGACATCCCTGAAGGGTTGTTGGAATTGTAGAATTGTGAAATCGTCAAATAGTAAAATGAAAAAGCAAATAGCCATTCTCGGTTCTACGGGATCGATAGGGACACAGGCACTTGAGGTCATCGAGGAGCACTCTGACCTTTATGAAGTATACTGCCTGACAGCAAACAACAAGATAGAACTCCTGGCAGAACAGGCACATAAGTTTAAGCCTGCAGCCATTGTCATTGCCAATGAGGCACGATATGACGAACTGAAGTCACTTATGAGCGACCTGCCCGATGTGAAGGTGTATGCCGGAGCTCAGGCACTCAACGAGATAGTAGAGGCAGGACCTATCAATATGGTCCTGACAGCTATGGTGGGCTTCGCTGGTCTTAACCCAACGATACATGCAATCAAGGCAGGCAAGACCATCTGTCTTGCCAACAAGGAGACACTCGTAGTGGCAGGCGAGCTTATCCTCCAACTCGCCCAGCAGTATCACACGCCTATCCTACCCGTTGACAGCGAGCACTCTGCTATCTTCCAGAGTCTGGTTGGCGAGGATCAGAACCCTATAGAGAAGATTCTACTGACAGCCTCCGGCGGTCCATTCCGTCTGAAGACGATGGAAGAGATTGCCCATGTGACTAAGGCCGATGCCCTGAAGCATCCCACATGGGATATGGGTGCAAAGATTACTATCGACTCTGCCTCTATGATGAACAAAGGCTTTGAGGTTATTGAGGCAAAGTGGCTCTTCGGAGTAGATGCGAAACAGATACAGGTATTAGTTCATCCACAGAGCATCGTACACAGTGCTGTGCAATTCCAGGATGGCAGCGTAAAGGCCCAGCTCGGAGTACCCGACATGCGTCTGCCGATACAGTATGCCTTCTCTTTTCCACAGCGTCTGCACCTCAGCGGTGAGCGTCTCAACCTCTTTGCTGCACAACATCTTGACTTCTTCGAGCCCGACCTGGAGAAGTTCCGTTGTCTGGCTCTCGCCTTCGAAGCTATCGACAAGGGCGGCAACATGCCTTGTATCGTTAATGCTGCCAACGAGATTGTCAACCGTGGTTTCCTTGAGGACAAGTGCGGTTTCTTGCAGATGGGCGACATCATCGCCGAGACAATGCAGCGCGCCACTTTCGACAAAAATCCTTCATACGACACATATATCGCGACAGATGCAGAGGCACGTCGCATAGCAACAGAACTGATGAAAAGGTAAAAAAGTAAAAAGGTAAAAAGATTATGGAAGTATTTCTGATAAGACTGTTACAATTCATGCTGGCTATAGGCCTGCTTGTGCTGCTCCACGAGGGCGGCCACTTCTTCTTCGCCAAACTCTTTGGCGTACGTGTTGATAAGTTCTACCTCTTTTTCGACCCCAATATATGGAAATGGGACGGTAGCCTGTTTAAGTTCAAGCCCAAGAACAGCGACACTCAATATGGTGTAGGCTGGTTGCCTCTTGGCGGCTATTGCAAGATAGCAGGTATGATTGATGAGAGCTTTGATACCGAACAGATGAAACAACCCGAGCAACCCTGGGAGTTTCGTGCTAAACCCGCTTGGCAGCGACTGCTGGTCATGATTGGTGGTGTATTGGTAAACTTCCTCCTTGCCCTGTTTATCTACTCTATGATACTCTTCTACTGGGGCGACACATATATCCCTGTAAAGAATATGACTCTCGGTATGAAGTTCAATACCGAAGCCAAGGCTCTCGGCTTCAAGGATGGAGATATCCTGATAGGTACGGAGAATGGTGAGTTTAAGGATTTCAGCGCCGACCTCTACCGCGACTTGTCTGAGGCTAAGCGGGTGGATCTCATCCGCGATGGTAAAAAGATGTCACTGAACTTGCCTGGCGACATCAACCTTCTGGGAATGCTTAAGACAGAACCAGCTTTCGTTCGTCCGCTCGTGCCTGCAGAGATTGACAGTGTGATGGAAGGAACACCTGCTGCAGAGATAGGACTCCAGAAAGGTGATAGGATTGTGGCCTTCAATGGTAAAGCCATAGACTCTTACAACGAGTTTAGTGCTCAGATAGGTATCCTTGAGGACATGATGACAGCCGCCAAGACCCAGGCAGACAGTTTGAAGGTACGAACAGCAACGATTGTTGTCGAACGGAGTACAGAGTTTAGAACTGATAGTGTAGAGTTTGCTTCCGCCATTGCCAAACTTGACACTTTAAGTTTCACGTTAACCTCCGATCTTAAGGTTGGCTTTGCAGTAAAGGCCCTTGCAGAAATCTACGAGCCATATACACGTGAGTATGGTTTCTTTGAGAGCATCCCTGCTGGTATCAAGTACGGTTGGAACGTGCTTGCTGGATATGTAGGGGACATGAAATATGTATTCACTGCCGACGGAGCAAAGTCACTCGGAGGATTCGGAGCTATCGGAAGCCTCTTCCCACCAGTATGGGACTGGTATCTCTTCTGGAAGATGACCGCCTTCCTGAGTATCATCCTCGCCTTCATGAACATCCTTCCTATCCCTGCCCTCGATGGTGGACACGTGCTGTTCCTGCTTTACGAGATGGTTACACGTCGCAAACCTTCAGAGACATTCATGATTCGTGCAGAATATGTAGGTTTTGGAATACTAATACTGCTGATGGTAGTTGCCAACCTCAACGATATCCTCCGCTGGCTCGGCTACATGTAATATATAGTATGTAATACAAGGAAAACGCTTCCAGCCACATATTCTTATGGTTGGAAGCGTTTTACTTTGACAATGCCTACATGCCTACATAAAATCGCCTGAAACTCCTTTAAACAAAGTTTGATTACAAAAATTTTGCATACATAAAGCTATCTCCAACAAATACAGAAAGTTATAGCATTTTTATGTAGGCATGTAGGCACCTTTTGTATTTTTGCGCAGAAAAAGAACCAAAAAGTAGCATGAGGCGATGATGACATAGACCATCACAACCTGTAAGACAGTTGGGGTTAATCCATCAATGCTGGCACCTGGGAGTACAGCCATCTTTGTCAGAACGCTATTCAGCAGACCTACTACATATAATAATAGGTACGCGAGGGAGGGAACGATGAACACCAAAAGTGAGAGATAGAGGATAAGCGTGGTGGCAGGGATGACGACGAAGTTCGTTAGAAGGAAATAGGTGGAAAAACGTCCGAAGTAATAGGCAATCAATGGAGCGACGCCTATCTGTGCAGCACAGGATACAGCCACCATTGCCCACACCCACCTGACAATCCGATGCGACATCAGAAACTCCTGCGAGAACACACCCTCGAACAATGGATAGAGAATCAGAATGGCAAAGACAGCCATAAAAGACATCTGAAAACCTACATCGAAGAGCGACAGCGGATTGACAATCAACAGAACTATAGCAGAGAATGCCAGCGTGTTGACAGACATCTTATCGCGATGCCCCAACGACATCAAGGCATAAATGCTCAGCATCATGGCAGAGCGCACCACACTTGTAGAGAGCCCAACAAGAAAGACGAAAGCCCAGATGCTCAGGATAATCAACAACTGTGAGGCCGTCTGCCAACGACGTCCTCGAACCAATAGCGACAACAGGGTGTAGATAATGCCGAGGTGGAGTCCGCTGAGAGCCAATACATGCGAGGCTCCAGTGATGGAATATACATCTTTTAGTTCTTTGTTCAATGCCGACTTGTCGCCCAGAGCCATAGCTGCCACAACAGCATAGGCATCGTCTGATTGATAATTCCTTATTCTGTAGAGGATACTGCTACGTAGTTTCAGGAAGAATAGTTTTGAGCGCTCCAACCTTGAGATGCCGGAAAGTGAAACTTGAGCCTTCTGCCATTTCCAACTCGATACAAATGTATTTCCAGAGAAACCGTGAATCTCCAAATATCTACGATAGTTGAAGTTGCCGCTGTGCCAATCACTATTGGGGTTGATTTTAGACTGCACCTTCAGCCCATCACCGATCCTCAAAGCTTTGCTCCTGTCGTCCTTATAAAGATAGCATTTCAGCTTCTGTCCATTGCCTGTGATAAGGATATCCACTGCCATTGTCTTTGGTTTCTCAACCGGTTCACTCATCACCACAGCCTCATAGGCTACCTCTTCTTCCGGCCATGCTATTTTACTTTTCTCCTTTTGCCAACTTATCAGCAACCACCCAAGAAAAAAGAAACACATTACAATTGCCACAGACTGAAGGACCTCAAATCTCCACAACAATACAGACACCACTACCATCCCGATAAATATCGGCAATAGCGGTATCTCTGCCATGAGATAATCCCCAATAATTATACCCCCCATCATAGAGACAGCAGGCATAAGCAATGGACACTTCTCAAGCAGATTGTTTCTCACAATGTATGCAGTTTAATCCTTAACCACCATTTTGCGCCATTTCAGATATCCCATCACAGCAATGACCACATATAGTCCGTAGAGTGAAGCCTTGAATGGGATATCCTTATAGAAATAGAGTACACATGTGACAACATCGACAGCAATCCATATAAACCACTGTTCGAGGTATTTATGAGCCAAAGCCCAGATGCCCACGATGCTCAGTGCCGTAGTAAAGCTGTCTGCCAACGGAACATTAGAATTAGTGAATGTTACCAGAAGCCAGTAGATCACTCCCCAAACGGCTGCGATAATAACCAACCATGGCAGGATAAGTCTTCTGGGGAAGAATGTTATAGGCAGTGGCTCTTTTTTTGCCGAGCCCCTTATCCATTTCCAGTATCCGTAGACTGTCATCGAAAGATAATAGAACTCCATGCCGCAGTCGGCATAGAGTCCCTTATCATAGTATAGCACTATTCCCAGTGCCTGCATCACGAATCCTACAGCCCACATCCAGGCACTAGCCTTATACTCCAGGAGAATATATGCCAGTCCAAGTATGGTTGTCGTTATATCGAGCCAATGTTCCGCCACAAATGTAATCATAACTGTCAACTATCAACTGTCAGCTATCAACTGTCAAAATCTCAGTGTCACGTTTCCAGACATTGTGAATCCGGCCATCGGGATGAATCCTATCTGGTAGTATCTGTTGTTATTATCATGACCGCCACTGGCATAGATAGCCGAATACACCCATCCATTGGCGGCATAACGCTTATTAAAGATGTTATTGAAATTCAGTCCGAAGATAGCCTCCTTTAGCACCTTCTTAGGTTTCAGAGTGTAGCTTAATGACGCATTTGATGTAGAATAGCTGGGAAGTGAACGATCCTTACACTCTGTATTATCAAGATATTGACGAGAAACGAAGTTTGTGTGCCATACAGCCTGCCATCCCTTATGGTGCAAGGTTATAAATCCATTAAGTATTGCAGAAGGAGAGAATGCCAGAGTAGAGTTGTCATAGTGGATGGTTGTAGAGCCATTGTCCCAATCTTCCACTACCTCGTCGAAATCCTTGATCTTATTAGCGCTCAGGGCAGCATTTCCTTCGACAGTAAGCCAAGGAGTTGCATTAACACCTGCCTGCAGCTCTACACCACAACGATAAGAGTCCTTGATGTTGGTTGTGAGCTTCTCACCAATATCACTCACCTCACCAGTCTGTACAAACTGGTCTGTATACTTCATATAATATCCGTTTACGCCAACATGCCACGTATTGCCGGTATAGTTATATCCCAGTTCGAAATCGAGCAGTTGCTCAGCCTTCGGTGCAGGATAAGAACCGTTATCTGTATAGTTATTACGTTCTGGTTCACGATGGCTTATTGCTGCCGAGCCATAAACACGGTGCCCGCCAAGACTCCATGAGAAACCAGCCTTAGGATTCAGGAAATGGAAGTGCTTGTCAATGTCGAGTCGCTGATTGTAATAACCGCTCTCGTCATCATAGAACTTATCGTTGATACCATCCGTCTCATACTGTACATAACGATACTGGAGGTCGGCAAAGACATCCCACTGTTCGTTGATATGATAAGCAGCCTTTACAAAGGCATTTGCATCGAACTTAGTAGCATCAGAATCATAATACTTATGATCACCGCTTGCCAGATACGCCTTACGTACGAAGTCGTTAGCTGCGTATGTCACAAAACCAAAGTGGTTCCCAGAGAACTCCTGTTCAGAGACACCTACAATGACATCCCATCGCTCATCTTTGTAATTTGCATTCAATATCGCACCGTAACTATGCTGCGTCAGTCCCTTCTTGCGAACGAAGTCGGTTCTTTTGATATTTTTACCATCAGCATCTGTTGCAACGAGTCCGAACTTGGAGAGTTTATTGTTTGGACGGAACTCCTCATAGTATCCGTATCCATATGTATAGTGGAGGGAAGCTGTAGCTGTCCATCGGCCGCTAAGCTCAAAAGCAGCAGAGAGGATATTATGATTCTGCCAGAAGTTATCTGTAGTCTTGTCCCAATAAGAGCCGTCGCTCATCTTGAATCTCTCTGAAGAATAGGTGCCATCATCACCGATAATCAGTTCTTCATAGAGGGAGTTAAACTTTCCAAGGCCCACATTCCACATGTCTTCATAGGTCTTGATGCCTGTCTTGCTGTCATAGGTACCGTCCATGATACTCAGGTCGTTGGTACCAGCTGTCACACCATTCCAAGCCTGACCAGTACGTTCGAAGTTGCCGATATTCTTATAGCTTATCTTAAACTTTTCACCAAGCCAAGTCAGCCCGCCATAGTAGCTTCCGCTGCGACCTGACGTTCCATGCAGGAATCCATCGGTATTCGTCTGGTGGTAAGCTCCGTCGATGATAAGGTGGTTCCAGAGCAGACCTGTAGAGAACTGTCCTCCGACATTAAAGGTATTAAATGAGCCATAAGATCCTGATAATTCTGCGGTTGGAGTCTGTGAAGGTGTAGCTGACGACAATGCCACAGTACCGCCGAAAGCTCCATCACCATTTGTTGAGGTACCAACACCACGCTGTATCTGTACAGAGCCGAGCAACGAACCGTATGAGTTCATGTTTGCCCAGAACACACACTGGTCCTCAGGCGAGTTAAGGGGAACACCATCGAGTGTCACATTAATACGTGAGTCACCGGCACCACGAATACGCATATAAGTAGTTCCCGTACCCAATCCATTCTCACTCCACGCAATCACGCCTGGTGTCTGTGAGAACAGGAAAGGCAGTTCCTTACCAGTCTTTGAGAACTCGTTAAGCTTGTCTTTTTTGATGTTGGCGATAGCGTATGGGGCATTCTTCTGAGCCCTTACACCACGAACCACCACCTCCTGCAACTGTTCCACTTGTGTTGAGTCATACAGTGCAGCCTTGTTTTGTGCATTTACACTTGCTGCGCACACCAGCGCAGTCATCCCGAAAATCAATCTTTTCATCTTTTTTTCTTTTTTAATAAATAATGAAAAGGGGAATCATAATGAATACTATCCATCCCTACGTCGGCATTACCCGTATCAGGTATGAGGGTATCATCTCAGCCCGCACCAGCGAGCACCCCTTGATAAAATCGGCTGCAAAGGTACACAAAAATCCCCGAACCGCCAAACGATTCGGGGATTTTTAATCTATCAACAGATATTATCTGATACCCATACGGGCTTCAACAACGTTAACAACATAGTCACCGAGCTTTTCGCACTCGTTGATAAGATCCATATAGATGGTACCAACAGCGTAGGTATACTCATGGTTGTTGACATCGTTGATGTTCTGTGACTTCAACTGGTTGCGGAAGTTGTTTATCTCATGCTCGATGTTAAACGTGCGGTTCACATCGTAACCCTCACGACGACCACGCATCAGCTTATTCATCTCAGCAAGTGACTGCATGGTGAGCTCCATCATCTGATAGATATGTTCATACTGTTTCTCGTTGAAATGATCTTCCTTTCCGTTGTATTTACGCGAGATGGTACGAGCCATATTGAAGCAGGCATCACCGATACTCTCCAACTCTGATATCTCACGCAACATGGCACGGATCTTACCCTTTGTATCGTCAGATAGATGTGCATTACTTACAGAGTCGAGGTAGTTGGCGATTTCGAGTTCCATATTGTCAGAGATACCCTCATATTTCTCGATACGCGAGTAGAGCTTATTGAACTCAGCCTCCTTATTATCTTTCTTATTATTCGAGCTCGAAGAGAGTGTGAGCAGTTCACGAACCATGTCAAACATACGCTGCATACGCTCAGAGAACGATTGTATCTCCTTCTGTGCCTCAAGCACTGAAAGCTCAGGAGTCTTCATGAAGCCAGCAGTAATGAAGTGCAGACGGAAGTCCTCTTCCTCGTCGACTCTCTTTGGTTTGATAACCCAGCATACAAGACGCTCAATCTGGGGAACGAACCAGATAAGGATGAATGTGTTCACAACATTAAAGCACGTATGGAACGCTGCAAGCACAAAACTCAGTTTTGCAGCATTTGCCATGAATGCCTGCACACCAGCCGCTTCCTTTGTCATTGTAACATCATAACCCACCAGACCACATACTGCATCAACGAACAGACGGAAAATGAACAGGATCCAGAACACTCCGAAGAAGTTGAAGAACATGTGTGACAGGGCAGCACGACGAGCCTGCGTGTTGGCAGACAAGGCTGCGAGGTTTGAGGTAACGGTTGTTCCGATGTTCTCACCCATCACCAGTGCGATACCCTGATATATTGGCAGCGCTCCACTGGAACAGAGAATCATCGTGATGGCCATCACCGCTGCCGACGACTGTACGCAGAACGTCATTATGCCTCCCAAGAGCAGGAAAATCAGCGTAGTCCAGAACGATGTAGGATCGAAGGATGCAAAGAAGTTAAGCAATGTCTGATTCTCACCGAGATTCATCTCTGTACCCGTAACACGCAACGTACCCAATCCAAGGAGCAGGAACGATAATCCGAAGAGGAAATCACCAATATAACGGTACTTCTTCAGATATATGAGTATTATACCCAAGAAGAATGCCGGATAAACGGCGCTGGTGATATCAAACGACATACCAGCCGACATAATCCATGCCGTAAGGGTGGTACCTATGTTGGCACCCATGATGACGGAAATGGCCTGAGCCAAAGTGAGCAGTCCGGCATTAACAAATGATACCGTCATGACTGTGGTAGCCGTTGACGACTGTACGGAGGCAGTAACCAGCATACCTGTAAGCATTCCCGTAAACCTGTTGGTGGTCATCGCGCCAAGCACGTGTCGCAACTGCGGCCCCGCCATCTTCTGCAGAGCCTCACTCATTGACTTCATACCAAACATGAGAAGTGCAAGTGAGCCCAAAAGCTTAAAGATAATCCAAATTGACATAAAATAAAGCTTTACATTCGAAATTTCGGGTACAAAGATAATAAAAAAGCCTCAAATTACACAGAATATCACAGATTTTTTTTATCTTTGCACCATAATTCCTAAAACAAGTATAATTTATGGAACAGAAAATTAAGATACACATACGCAACAACGGCAAGACCGTAGAAGTGCCATTAGGCAGCAATCTTGAAGAGGTGTATAGCTTGTCAGGGCTACAGATGGAGCATGGTCCCATCTCCGCTCACGTAAACAATAAGGTGGAAGGCATGCACTATCGGGCCTACAAACAGAAGGAGGTGGAGTTTCTCGACATCACATCATCCAGCGGTTCCAGAGCATATACAAGGAGTCTGTTCTTCGTGCTTTGCAAAGCAGCCCATGACATCTTCACTCCATGCAAGGTGGCCATCGACATCCCTGTAAGCAACGGTTACTATGTAAACCTGAACATCGGACGTCCCGTGACCCTCGAGGATGCAGGAGCCATCCGTCGACGCATGCAGGAGATCATCGATGCGGCCCTGCCCATCCACCGCCATGAGACAACTACTGAGGAGGCCATCCAGCTATTCGATGGCCTGCATAACCGCTCGAAAGTGAAACTGCTAAAGTCCACAGGAAGATTGTTTACCACATATTACGACATCGATGGCTATATAGACTACTACTATGGCTCCCTGCTCACCAATACCTCCCAGATATATCTCTTCGGAGTGGAGAAGTATTACGACGGTCTGTTGCTTCGTCTGCCATCCCGCGAACATCCCAACGAGCTAGGTGAGATGACACACCAGGACAAGATGTTCGGTATATTCAAGGAGCACCACCAGTGGCAGGACATCCTAGGGCTGCGTACAATAGGCGACCTCAACGAAGTCATCAGTAAGGGATACTCCTCGATGCTCATCCAAATAAGCGAGGCCCTCCAAGAGAAAAAGATTGCCAAGATTGCCGATGAGATTGCCCAGAGGAAGGGCATCAAGCTCGTGCTCATCGCAGGACCTTCTTCCAGCGGTAAGACGACAACTTGCAAACGTCTTAGTGTACAACTCGCCGTCAATGGCATCATGCCAGTGGGTATCTCGCTTGACGACTACTTCCTGGATCGTGACAAAACGCCTCTCGACGATAAGGGCGACTACGACTTCGAGAACTTGCACGCCCTGAACCTGCCCCTGCTGAACGAGCAGCTGACAGCACTCTTCCGAGGTGATGAGATCGAACTGCCACGCTACGACTTCCCCACAGGCACTAGCCAGAAGAGCGGCAAGAAACTCCGCCTTCATGATAACGAGATCCTCGTGGTAGAAGGCATCCACGCCCTAAACCCAGAACTTACAGCAGAGATTCCTAGCGAACAGATCTTCCGCGTGTATGCCTCAGCATTGACAACAATCCTGCTGGACAACCACAACTACATCCCCACAACAGATAACCGTCTTTTGCGACGTATCATTCGTGACAATAAGTATCGTGGCGTCAATGCCCGTGAGACCATACGCCGTTGGCCATCTGTCAGAGCAGGAGAAAACAAGTGGATATTCCCCTTCCAGGAGAATGCCGACGCCATGTTCAACTCTGCCATGCTCTTTGAGTTGGCCGTGATAAAGAGTCAGGCAGAGCCTCTGTTAGAACAGGTACCTGAGAACTGTCCAGAGTATGCCGAAGCATATCGTCTACTGAAGTTCTTTAGGTATATCAAACCCATCCCCGAGACTCAGATACCGCCGACATCACTTCTGCGCGAGTTCTTAGGAGGAAGTTCTTTTGAATATTAATAGAAGAAAAACGTATAATATACAGAATTAGTATACAAAACCCAATAAATATGCATATTTGTTATTATAAAAAAAGCAAATATGCATTTTTTTGGGTTTTCTTTTGGATATCTGAGTAAAATTGAATAATTTTGCAGCCAATTTATAGAAAGTTAGTAATAAACCAAATAATTATGGCAGAAAAATTGGAAGTGAAGGAGTTGGATCAGGTTGTTGTCCGCTTCTCGGGTGACTCTGGCGACGGTATGCAGCTCGCTGGAAACATCTTCTCTACGGTTAGTGCCACCGTTGGTAACGGCATCTCTACATTCCCGGACTATCCTGCAGATATCCGTGCCCCGCAAGGTTCGCTGACGGGTGTTTCTGGTTTCCAGGTTCACATTGGAGCAGGAAAGGTCTACACCCCTGGTGACAAGTGCGACGTACTGGTAGCTATGAACGCGGCTGCGCTGAAGACCCAGTATCGCTATGCGAAGGCTGGTGCTACAATCATCATCGATACCGACTCTTTCGGTCCTAAGGACCTGGAGAAAGCTCAGTTTAAGACAGAGGATTATCTTGGAGAGATGGGTATCGACCCGGATCGTGTTATCCAGTGCCCGCTTACCACTATGGTTAAGGATTGTCTCGCAGACTCAGGCATGGATATGAAGGCAATGATGAAGTGCCGTAACATGTTTGCCCTGGGACTCGTATGCTGGCTTTTTGACCGCGACCTGAACCTCGTTGCAAACTTTCTGAAGGAAAAGTTCGCCAAGAAGCCTGCAATAGCAGAGGCAAACATCAAGGTTATCCAGGCAGGATATGACTACGGACACAATACTCACTCATCTACAGTAAATGTTTATCGCGTTGAGTCGAAGGAGAAAGAGCCAGGGCGTTATATGGACATCACCGGTAATAAGGCTACAGCCTACGGCTTCATTGCTGCTGCAGAGAAAGCCGGACTGAAGCTGTATCTCGGTTCTTATCCTATCACTCCTGCTACCGACGTGTTGCATGAGCTCTCTAAGCACAAGTCGTGCGGTGTCATCACAGTGCAGTGCGAGGATGAAATCAGCGGTTGTGCTTCAGCACTCGGTGCTTCATTCGCCGGTGCCCTGGGTGTAACATCAACTTCCGGTCCTGGCATCTGCCTTAAGTCTGAGGCCATGAACCTTGCAGTAATCATGGAGTTGCCACTCGTTGTACTCGACGTACAGCGTGGCGGTCCTGCTACCGGCCTTCCAACAAAGTCAGAGCAGACAGACCTGCTGCAGGCACTCTTCGGACGTAATGGTGAGAGCCCGATGCCAGTGATGGCAGCAACAAGTCCTACAGACTGTTTCGATGCTGCTTATCAGGCTTGTAAGATCGCACTCGAGCACATGACTCCAGTGGTACTTCTTACCGATGCCTTTGTAGCCAACGGCTCTGGAGCATTCAAACTGCCAGAGATTGCGAAGCTTGATCCAATCAACCCTCCATATGTACCAGAGGAACTGAAGGGCAAGTGGACACCATATATGCGTGCTGAGAACGGCACACGTTATTGGGCTGTTCCTGGTCGTGAGGGCTTTACACATATTCTCGGAGGACTGGAGAAAGACAACCAGACTGGTGCCATCTCAACCAATCCTGAGAACCATGACCTTATGACCCGTCTGCGTCAGCAGAAGATTGCAAACATCCAGGTTCCCGACCTCGAGGTTGAGGGTGACATACAGGATGCAGACCTTCTTATCGTAGGTTTCGGCTCAACATACGGCCATCTGCGTGCAGCTATGGACGAGCTTCATCAGAAGGGGTATAAGGTAGCTCAGACTCACTTTAAGTATCTTAACCCACTGCCAAAGAACACCGCCGAGGTACTCACAAAGTACAAGAAGGTTGTTGTTGCCGAGCAGAACATGGGTCAGCTGGCAGGTTACCTGCGTATGAAGGTCGACAACTTCGTTCCTGCACAGTTCAATCAGGTAAAGGGTCAGCCATTCGTGGTAGAAGAGTTAGTCAACGCATTCGAGGACATTATAAAGAATTAATATTATGAGTTATACAGCACAAGATTTTAAGAAAGGCCAGCCCCGTTGGTGCCCTGGTTGTGGCGACCATTTCTTCCTGGCTTCACTCCATAAGGCTATGGCCGAGATTGGCGTAGCTCCAGAGAATATCGCAGTAATAAGTGGTATCGGATGTTCGAGCCGTCTGCCTCACTATATGGCGACATACGGCATGAACACTATCCACGGACGTGCAGCAGCTATCGCTACCGGTACCAAGGTAGCAAATCCTAAGCTTGCAGTATGGCAGGTATCAGGCGATGGTGACGGTCTGGCTATAGGTGGTAACCATTTCATCCATGCAAACCGCCGTAATATCGACCTTAACATGATTCTTCTGAACAACCGTATCTATGGTCTGACAAAGGGTCAGTACTCTCCCACCTCACCACGCGGATTTGTATCCAAGTCATCACCTTACGGCACTGTAGAGGACCCATTCCGTCCTGCAGAACTCTGTTTTGGTGCCCGCGGACATTTCTTTGCACGCTGTGTAGCTACCGATGCGAAGGGTACTGTTGAGGTGCTGAAGGCCGCTTACGAGCATAAGGGTGCAAGTGTTACAGAGGTTCTTCAGAACTGTGTGATTTTCAACGATCACTGCCACGATATAGTTTATAACAATGAAGGTCGTAAGAAGAACGCCATCTACGTTAAGCATGGTGAGAAGCTTGTCTTCGGTGAGAATAATGAGTTCGGACTTGTACAGCAGGGCTTTGGTCTGAAGGTAGTTGAGATCGGTAAGGACGGCTATACAATTGACGATATACTCGTTCACGATGCTCACTGTGAGGACAACACTCTTCAGCTGAAGCTGGCAATGATGACTCCAGAGGATGGTTTCCCCATCGCTCTCGGTGTTATCCGCGATGTTGATGCTCCTACCTACAACGATGCTGTCTATGCACAGCTTGAGGAGGTGTCAGGCATGAAAAAGTATCATAACTTCACAGAACTTCTTGAGACCAACGACATCTGGACGGTAAAATAAGTACAGATTGACTCATAACTATAATCCCCTGGTTCCATGAACCAGGGGATTATTTATTCTTTGTAAGCATCCAGCTTCTTCAGATAATATTCCTTAAAATCCTTCCAGTGATAGTATGGGGCACAATCAGTCTTTATTGGCAGACTGGCCTCAACCTCATTGAGCAGCACTTTAAACAGCACATCCTGATCTTTTATATCCCTTCGGTAAAACACAAACTGTATATTCGAGCCCATAGGGAACACGCTCGAGCACCACCAGCCATTTTCCTCCAGTTCATCGAAATTATCGGTCTCATAATCAAAGCCATTAACACCAAGCAGACATACCAGTGGTAACAGACAAGTCTCATGTCCATATCTTAACTGTGCTCCAGGATTCACTAAGTTAAAGCAACTATCCGCATCAGCGATTATCTGGCGTAAAAGATATCGCTGGGAATAAGGCTGTTTTCCACCATTAACCTTATACGCTCCGCACTGGATATACCAAAGGGCATTGTCTATCTGCCACATCCGATACAGTTCCTCAGTAAGGAAAAGATCCTGCAGATAGGTTTCCTTATATCGGTCTGTGTTCTGTTGGAACAATCCCATCTTCATAAGGTAATAGTTGAAGTAGTCTTCGTCGACAATCTCTTTCACGAGATCAGGATTCTTGAATATCTGCTCCATAAGACGGCTGTTGCCCAACAGGCCTGCAGTATATTTATCGTAGGCTTTCTGAGCTTCACGGGTCATATATTTACGAAGTTTCGGGTCCTGATGATTCATATACCACATGGTACGTTTCGAAGCATCCATCGAAATATCCAGATCCGGATTAATCTGAAGCATCTCAATCATTGCAGCCCCCATCGACTCAAGGCATCTAGGTACCACGGTACTGATGGCTTTCACTCGCGCGCCTTTACAGAAGATCTCTGGGAAACGCTCAATCATCCTACGTGATATATCACGATGTTGTTTTTTTCCATAGTTCGTCAACTCTCCCCAACGTCTTTCTGTGTCGGCCATCACCAGACGCATCTCTTCAAGCACACGACGACCAGTAAATGTCAGTTCATCCACACTGTCGGCATGATTCATCATCGTATACGGGATGTCATATCCACTACGACTACTGATGTATCTTGAGCCGTGGCGTCCATAGTGGGAAAGATAGAACGGTTTCTTACCCTCAGGAGCAGGAGTCAGTTCGGTTACGATGGAGTCAGGATAAGTATTATAGTTACACGAGGCATATTGAGGTTTCTCCCTAATGAGATCCATCACCGTCTGGGACAGAGAAGTTACAAGAGACAAGTGATAAACCAAAAACACCACCAGCCCTCTCAGCAGAAATAAGTTTCTATTATTATCCATCACCTCTTCTTATTTTTATTTGTTTCGTTGAATCTCTCGTTCTCGTAACGGTACAGTTTACGCAGATAATAGCGTTTAACATCATCCCAGCGATAGTAAGGTGCGTAGTCTGTTTTCACTGGAAGCCGAGCCTCCCTGCCATTAAGCAATACTTTTACGAGAACATCCGAATCGTTCCTATCCTTACGATAGTGAACCATCACAATACTTCCTCCCAACGGGGCAATCTTATAATCCGCCCATCCGAAGTATTCGAGAGAATCCAGGTTATCTGTCTCAAGTCCATAGTCATTCAGTTCCATCAGACAGGCAAGCGACAATACAACTCTTTCATTAGTATATCGTATATGTGCTATCGGGTTATAGCGTTTGAGCATACTGTCGCCCATGTGTATCATGTTTCTCAGGACACCTCGCTGGAGGTAAGGCTGCCGGCCACCATTAAGCTTAAATGCACCGTAATTGATATAATTCCACGCATTATTCTTTCTCCAATGTCTATGTATCTCCTCTGGTGTAAAAATATCATAGAGCGTAATTCCCATCAGGTCCGTATGCTGGATGCTTCCTGCAAGCCTGAAGAGATGCTGGCTTAATCTATAAGGATCAATATTTATCGCTACATAATTCTGATCGTTAAAGAGCGCTTTCATCAGACGTATCTCATTTGTGTTCAGAGCAGCAAATCTGTCATAACGTTTCATTGTCAGAGAGTCTGTACGATCGTCTGTCAGATCTTTGTCTTGTGGATTCATAAACGCCTGTTCTCCATGAGAAGCCCTGGTTCTCACCATCAGCGGACTGTACATCCTCGACAACTGGGCAGACGCCTCTATCATAGTTAATATGCTACGGTTCTGCACCACACTTCGTGCACTGTAATATCCCTTTGCCGTAAAAGCATCAGGGAACCGTTCTGCCAACAGCTTCATTGTCGCACGACTTTGGGCAGCACCTTTTTTCGTCAACTCACCTGTGCGGTTATGGGCATCATCATGCACCACAATTAAACGCCTCAGTACATCCTTACCCAATTTTGTAAGTTTACCCAGACTGTCAGCCTTCATGAAAATCTCAAGAGGAACTTCATAAAAATCCTCTTTGTCGAGATAATATGACGAGGGACATGCATAGTGATTGATATAAAACGGTTTCTTGCCTTCAGGTGCCGGTGTATCGATTTCTGCCTTTAGTACAGGTAAAGAATAGTATGTCCCGGCAGAACGGCTAGCATCGTTTTTCAGTTCTTTAGCTACACTCTGGGCCATTACTGCCAGTACTGCAAATACCATTGCAGAAAATATTAGTATTTTCTTCCTCTTCATCAATAAAATATTATTTTTGCAAAGATACATATTTTCTGGCATATTTGCAAGCAATCACACAAAAAAAAATCCCCCGACATCACATCAGGGGATTACCAATAAAAACCAATAACTAAAAATCTAAAACTTATGCAATATCAATCTGTCTCGAAACCTTAACCTTTTCTTCTATGATTTTGGGGAGTTCAACGGTAAGGACTCCATTCTCTACCCGTGCAGAGATATCCTCCCTTTTAACATCGTCAGGCAGAATCAGAGTCTGTTCGAACTTAGAGTAGCTGAACTCACGGCGCAGGAAGCGTGTATTCTTATCCTCTTCCTTCTTCTCCTGTTTGTTCTCCATCTTCACAACGAGATTTCCCTCATCATTGATATGAACATTAAAATCCTCCTTCCTCATACCCGGAGCAGCAAGTTCTACCATATAGGCCTTGTCACTTTCTTTCACATTGATAGCAGGAGCAGTACAACTGGTCTTTGGCAGGAAATCTGCATCAAATAAATCGTTAAATACTGATGGCATCCAATTGTTTGATCTCAATACTGGCATCATAATCTTTACCTCCTAATTATAATTTAAAATGTTAATACTATTCATTATAAACAAAGCTCATTATCGGGCGATGTTCACATATCATTAGGCAATAAAAATGCCAAAGGGGATATACCTACCATTATGTCATGTTTTACTGCCAAAATGTCAGTTGGACAAAATTATTTGCCAAGTCCACTTATCAATCTTTGTTCCCCAAGAGACCTTTGCTGATTTTTTGTGTATTTATACACTCATTATTCGAATTTAAATTTGAAAATGAATTTGCAGATTGAGATTAAAGTTGTAATTTTGCAGGCGATTTTTTAAAGATTAATTAATTCTAACAGAAGTATGTTTCATATTTACGAAGGCTTCCATCTTGTAGACACATATCACAAAATGCGTCATCAGAGGAAGTATCATCCAGAAGACGGCACAAAGCGTGTCTTGAAGATAGCCTTGGTGGCTATCATAACACTATTGCTCTGGAACATACCAACAGAGTGGTATGGTATCCAGAACCTTACAATTATCCAACAACGTATTATCGCTATTTTCGCCTTTGCCACACTTATGTGGGTTCTCGAAATAGTAAGTTCATGGGCCACATCAGTAGGCATCATCGTCCTGATGCTACTATTCTGCTCCGACAGCGGTATAGCACCGATGGTTAACGAGGAAGAGGTAGGCAAGCTGCTTTCTTACAAGGGAGTGATGGCAACATTTGCCGACCCTGTCATCATGTTGTTCATCGGAGGTTTCGTGCTTGCCATTGCAGCCACGAAGACAGGTCTTGACGCCCAATTGGCAAAGGTGCTGCTTATGCCTTTCGGCAAACGAAGCGAGATGGTGTTGTTAGGCTTCCTGCTCATTACTGGTCTGTTCTCTATGTTTGTATCCAACACGGCTACAGCAGCCATGATGCTGACATTCCTCACACCAGTATTCCACCAGTTGCCTCCAGAGGGCAAGGGACGTATCGCCCTTGCGATGTCCATCCCCGTAGCAGCCAACCTCGGAGGCATGGGAACACCTATCGGAACACCTCCTAACACTATTGCCCTGAAGTACCTTAATGATCCAGAAGGTCTGAACCTCGGACTTGGCTTCGGACAATGGATGATGTTCATGTTCCCACTCGTTATCTTGCTGCTGTTTATCAGCTGGAGAATCCTTCTGAAGATGTTCCCATTCACCCAGAAGACCATCGAACTGAAGATCGATGGTGGTATGAAGAAGGGATTCCACGCTAATGTGGTAATCATTACATTCTTCATTACAGTAGCCCTCTGGTTGCTCGACAGCGTTACAGGCATCAACTCTTATACAGTGGCAATGATACCGTTTATGGTATTTGCCCTGACAGGTGTTATCAACAAGCGCGACCTTGAGCAGATCAACTGGAGCGTTATCTGGATGGTAGCCGGAGGTTTTGCCCTCGGCTATGGCCTTAACTCATCTGGTCTGGCAGCCAATGCCGTAGAGAGTATTCCTTTCGGAGAGTTCTCACCGATGCTTATACTGCTCATGGGAGGAGCCATCTGCTACCTGTTGTCAAACTTCATCTCTAACTCTGCCACAGCAGCCCTGCTGATGCCTATTCTGGCAATCGTATGCGGTGCTATGGGCGACAAGCTGGCTCCTATCGGAGGAACGCCAACAGTACTTATCGGAGTAGCCATCGCAGCCTCATCAGCTATGATCCTGCCTATCTCTACACCACCGAATGCACTTGCTTTCGCCACTGGTTATGTAAAGCAGAATGAGATGGCGAAGATGGGTGTCATCATGGGTATAATATCAATGGTATTAGGTTTCGGTCTGGTATACCTGATGGGAACCCTTCACCTCATATAATTTTAAAGCCCTCCGCTCGGAGGGCTTTTTTAGTTATTTATCTGATATCTTCCTGAAGCTTTGCAGTTTTTCGCCGTAGCAAAGGTCACCACAATCACCAAAACCGGGCACTATGTACTTCTGCTCATTCATACCCTGGTCGATAGCAGCACACCAAATAGTAGAGCCTTCCGGCAATGCTTCCTTCACCACCTCAATACCTTCAGGAGCCGCAATCACACAACACAGATGTATTTTCCTGGGCTTGCCCGTCTGAAGCAGTGAGTCAATAGCCGCCGCCAGACTTCCGCCAGTGGCAAGCATAGGATCAACGATTATCAACGTCTTGTTCTTAACACTCTGAGTGGCAATATATTCCGTATGCACGCCCACCTCGGTATGTTCACGGTTTATATACATTCTGAATGCAGATACAAAACCGTTGTCCGCCTTGTCAAACACGTTAAGGAATCCCTCATGGAAAGGCAGTCCGGCACGAAGCACAGTAGCTACTACAATATCGTCCTTCGGGAGAGGGATATCGATAGTGCCAAGAGGCGTAGTGACAGTCTTTGGCTTATACTCAAGGGTCTTTGAGAGTTCATAGGCCATCATCTCTCCGATGCGCTTGATGTTATGCCGGAACAGGAGCCGGTTCTTCTGATAGTTCTTGTCACGCAACTCCGACATATACTGATTGATAATCGAGTTGTTCTTACTGAAATCAATAACTTCCATAATACTCTCGTTTGTTCTAAGTTTGGTGCAAAGGTACAAATATGCGTGCAATAAACCAAATTTTTTATGAGATATTTGTTATGTCGGTATGACAAAAGCAGCAACAAGATTCTAAAAAATGGTTTAATTAAACTTAAAAGGATTGTGTGCGCGCAAATAAATTCTCTGTTCATATCCCGCATTTCATTATTTCTTTGTAATTTTGCAGCGCAATTTGAAATAACAAGGATAATATTCACAACTTAAAATAGATTAGTAATATGGCAAAGTTAGATTTAACTCAGTATGGCATCACCGGTTCAACCGTGATTGCTCACAATCCATCGTATGAGTACCTCTTCGCAGAGGAGACAAAGGCTGGTCTCGAGGGTTTCGACAAGGGTGTAAACACCGAGCTCGACGCCGTTAACGTAATGACCGGTATCTACACTGGACGTTCACCTAAGGACAAGTACATCGTGAAGGATGCACAGAGCCAGGATAAGGTATGGTGGACCACCGAGGAGTACAAGAACGACAACCACCCCATGTCTGAGGAGGTTTGGGCAAAGGTTAAGGAGATCGCCATCAAGGAGCTCTGCAACAAGGAGCTTTACGTAGTTGACGCATTCTGCGGTGCCAACGAGGCTACTCGTCTGGCTGTTCGCTTCATCGTTGAGGTAGCATGGCAGGCACACTTCGTAAAGAACATGTTCATCCAGCCAACAGCTGAGGAGCTTGAGAAGTTCGAGCCTAACTTCGTTATCTATAACGCTTCAAAGGCAAAGGTTGAGAACTATCAGGAGCTGGGTCTGAACTCAGAAACTTGTGTAGCTTTCAACACCACAAGCCGTGAGCAGTGTATCATCAACACATGGTACGGTGGTGAGATGAAGAAGGGTATGTTCTCTATGCAGAACTACTATCTGCCTCTGCAGGGTATCGCTTCAATGCACTGCTCTGCCAACACCGACATGGAGGGTAAGAACACCGCTATCTTCTTCGGTCTCTCTGGTACAGGTAAGACCACCCTTTCTACCGATCCAAAGCGTCTTCTCATTGGTGACGATGAGCACGGATGGGACGACGAGGGTGTATTCAACCTCGAGGGCGGTTGCTATGCAAAGGTTATCAACCTCTCTAAGGAGAACGAGCCTGACATCTATGGTGCCATCAAGCGTAACGCTCTGCTCGAGAACGTAACTGTAGCAGAGGATGGTAAGATCGACTTCGCTGACAAGAGCGTAACAGAGAACACCCGTGTATCATATCCTATCGACCATATCGAGAAGATTGCTCAGAAGGTAAATGGCAAGAGCGCTGGTCCAGAGGCTAAGAACGTTATCTTCCTCTCTGCCGATGCATTTGGTGTACTGCCTCCAGTATCTATCCTTACTCCAGAGCAGACCAAGTACTACTTCCTCTCTGGTTTCACAGCTAAGCTGGCAGGAACAGAGCGCGGTATCACAGAGCCAACTCCAACATTCTCTGCTTGCTTCGGCCAGGCATTCCTCGAGCTGCACCCAACAAAGTATGCTGAGGAGCTTGTAAAGCGCATGGAGAAGAGCGGTGCTAAGGCATACCTCGTTAACACTGGTTGGAACGGTACAGGCAAGCGTATCTCTATCCCCGATACACGTGGTATCATCGACGCTATCCTCGATGGCAGCATCCTGAAGGCCGAGACCAAGAAGATCCCATTCTTCGACTTCGAGGTTCCAACAGCTCTGCCAAACGTAAATCCTGCAATCCTTGATCCTCGTGACACTTACGCTGAGGCTGCTCAGTGGGAGGAGAAGGCAAAGGATCTGGCAGCTCGTTTCATCAAGAACTTCAAGAAGTACGAGGGCAACGAGGCTGGTAAGGCACTTGTTGCTGCTGGTCCAAAGCTCTAAGAAGATTTTTGACCTACATCAAAATAAGGGGCGGTTTCTTTGGAAATCGCCCCTGTTTCGTTGTACATCCTCACTTTTTTTTCTTACCTTTGCATTTGCAATCGTGATGATTGCTTATTATATTCATTAGGTTAGTAGTTAAATTAGTTTTTAAGGTAAAAGATTATGTTATTAGATTTTCAAACTACGGTAATGTTAGCCTGCGTTGTAGTGGCAATGGCATTAAGCATAGTTACTCTGATGCATACTGACATCCGTTAAGAGGAGTGCGGGGTGAGTGATTCATACCGCACTCTTTTTTTGCCCTTGAATCCCTAAACTAACTTAAAAACAATCAAATAATGACATATTTTCTTTAATTATAAGGTGAAAATGTGCGCTTTTTGGATAATTGTGAGTAAATTTGCAGCCAAATTGCGAAAAAAAATAGTTTTGAATGAATAAAAGATATATCTTTTCACTCTGTCTGATGCTGATTGCAGCCACAAGCATGACATCATGTCTGAAAGACAATGATAGCAGTGACGTCACATATTATGACGACGCTGCCATCACTGTCTTTACGCTGACAACAGTCAACACATACACTACCACGACAAGTTCTGATGGTACTACAAAGACCACCAAGTCGACTTTGTCTTCAAAACCCGTGTTTGTTATTGATCAGAAAAACTACAAGATCTACAATCCCGTAGCTCTTCCGGAAACCTGCGATCTCAAGCATGTGCTTGTCACAATCTCTACGAAGAACTCCGGTCAGGTAGGTATAAAGAGTTTGAAGAGCGACTCTCTCTACGTATACAGTAGCACTGACAGCATCGACTTCTCTCAACCCAGAGAGGTGAGAGTATTCTCCCAGAGTGGAACATTCAACCGTGCCTATACTGTGACATTCAATATCAAGCAGACCGCATCAGCGTCTGTCACCTGGACATCCGTTGATGCTGGCTCCAGCGAGATTCCCGAGGATCTCTATCATGATGTGGCCATCGAGAAGACCGACAACGGATTCATGCTCTCCACAGACAATCTTAAGACATGGTCTTCAGAGCTTCTTGGCGATGGTGAGGACGCATCATTCCTGCCTACGAAACAGTTAGGATATATAACCATGCCATATACCGCCAGCATCAACACCGACTATGAGCTGATAGCAGGAGTAGTATCAGAGAATGACGCCTTCTGCTCTGTATGGCGTAAGGTTTCAGATTATAATGACAATGCGCCCGTTGCCAAATGGGTATACACCCCCGTTACCGACAATAAAAGTCTCCTTCCGAACATGGGAGGTGTAAGTCTGGTAAGGTTCAACGGCCAGACATACGCTTTCGGTACCGACGGCAGAATATACAAGACCCGCGACTGGGGACTCACCTGGAAAGCGGCCGACGACGATTTCGACCTGCCAATCACTGGCAGCCTGAATATAAAAGCAGCCACAGACAAATACGGCAACCTCTGGATAATAAACCTCAGCGATGAGAATATCTGGAAGGGTGTGATAACAAAATAACAAAAAAGCCTGCCGATGACAAGGGGAATAGCCAGAACATGGCTGGTGAGAGTGCTCGTGACACTATTCACTATTCACCTTTCACTATTCACAGCTAAGGCACAGAATGAGCCGGAATACAGGCTGGAGCTTGGTGCAGGAGCAGGAACGGTCACCTATCTTGGCGATCTCAACGGCAACCTCTTCAGAGACTCCCAACCATGGATGGCTGCATTGGCAAGATATAAGATGACCCCCCGGATGGCCTTTGCGCTGTCGGTGGGCTACGGTAAGATAAAAGGCAACTCCGACAATGCCGACACCTGGTATCCTATGGATCGATATGAGTTCAACTCCGAAGCCGTGGAACTGGGTCTTCGCTACGAATACAACTTCTGGCCCTACGGCACAGGCAGGGAATATCGGGGAGCACGCCGCCTGACACCATTCATCACGATAGGTCTCGGCGCACTCTATCACGGAGACCCTGGGAAAGGCATCACAGCCGACATCCCCCTGGGAGCAGGAGTGAAATACAAACTTGGCCAACGGCTGAATCTCTCTGCAGAGTGGAGGATGCACCTGGCACTTAATGACAAGCTCGACGGGTTGAAAGACCCCTATGGCATAAAGAGCAGCGGACTGTTTAAGAACACCGACTGCCTGAGCATCATCCAGGTGTCGCTTACATACGACCTGTGGGAGAAATGCAGCACCTGTCATAACGACAGAGACTAAGGGCTATTTGAGAAAAGAGAATTAAGAAATTAGAAATATGAAAGAGCAACTGGACATGAACCGCATTCCGCAGCACATCGCCATCATCATGGACGGCAATGGACGCTGGGCAATGGATCGTGGGTTAGACCGCACCTTTGGCCATAAGGCCGGTGTCGACACCCTTGAGAACATCACCGCTCTATGTTCCAACCTGGGAGTGAAGTATCTTACACTTTACGCCTTCTCCATAGAAAACTTCAACAGACCAGCCTATGAGGTAGAGGCACTGATGGGCCTGGTGCTCAATTTCTTTAATATGGCCCTGTTCCATGACAACGACATAAGGTTACGCGTGTTAGGCGACATGAGCCGACTGCCCGAGAGCGTGCAGGAAAAACTCGACTCCATGCAGCAGGAAACCGCCCATTACAAGGGAATGACAATGGTTATCGCCATAAGCTATTCATCGAAACAGGAAATCGTGTATGCCACAAAGCAGATTGCGAAGAAGGTACAGAGCGGCGAGATGACTATCGACGATATCGACGAGGACACCGTCAGCAATAACCTCTGGTCGGCAGGAATACCCGATCCCGACCTCCTGATACGTACCGGTGGCGAGATCCGCATCTCCAACTACCTGCTGTGGCAGTGCGCTTACTCAGAGTTCTATTTCTGCGATACCTACTGGCCTGACTTCGACGAGGAAGGGCTGCACAAGGCCATTATCTCCTACCAGAAGCGTCAGCGCCGTTTTGGCAAGACCGAGGCTCAGGCAGAAGCGGAAAGCAAAGAAATAAACAAAAAATAAAAAACAAAAAACAATAAATAAAAAATAAAGTGATATATACATATATAAATAAGGTATTAGGTGTGGTGAGAAGGGTTTTGCCTTTTTACCTCTTTACCTTTTTACCTTTAATCGCTTTTGCACAAGACAAGATTATCAATCCCGACATATCCTATGCGGGAACGCCACGTTCCTGCACCATCGGAGGAATAGCGGTAACGGGTGTGGAAGGTTACGAAGATTACGTTCTTACAGGTCTCTCCGGCCTTTCCGTAGGTCAGTCGATAGAGGTTCCGGGCACCCAGATAACAGAAGCCGTAAAACGCTACTGGCGCAACGGACTGTTCTCCAAGGTACAGATCAGTGCCGACTCCATCGTAGGCAGTAAGATCTATCTCCACATCGACCTCGCCCTGCACCCCCGTGTCAGCAGGATCAACTACATCGGCGTCAAGAAGTCAGAGCGCGAAGACCTCGAGTCGAAGCTCGGTATGGTAAAGGGCATGAGTCTCACCAAAAACATCACCGACCGTGCGAAGATTCTCGCAAAGAGATATTTCGACGATAAGGGTTTCAAGAATGCCGATATCGACATCTCACAGCGCGATGACCCGGAAAACAAGGGTCAGGTGATCCTCGACGTCAACATCGACAAGAAGGACAAGATGAAAGTCCACGAGATCAGGTTCGTAGGCAACGAGAAGATGTCTTCCAAGAAGATCAAAGGCTCGCTGTTCTCCAAGGGTGCCTTCGGTAAGATTCACGAGGCAGGTAAGTTCTCTAACTTCTTCAAGGCCAAGAAGTTCACCGATGAGCGATACAAGGAGGCCAAGCAGAAGCTCATCGAGAAATACAATGAGCTCGGATTCCGCGATGCTACCATCATAGAAGACTCTGTAAGCAACTACGACGACAAGCACGTAGACATCTACGTTAAGATCGACGAAGGCGACAAATATTATATCCGCGATATCAACTGGGTAGGCAACACCGTTGTCACCACCGACTACCTCAATGCCGTGCTTGGCATGAAGAAAGGCGACGTGTACAACCAGAAGCAGATCAGCAAACGTCTTAAGGAAGACGACGATGCTGCCGGCAACTACTATTACAACAATGGTTACGTGTTCTCAAACATCGACCCCGTTGAGGTAAACATCGTCGGCGACTCCATCGACCTTGAGATGCGAATCATGGAGGGTCCCCAGGCACGTCTTAACCACGTGCGCATCTACGGTAACGACCGACTCTACGAGGAGGTGGTACGTCGTGAGCTGCGTACAAAACCCGGTGACCTGTTCAACAAGGACGCCATCATGCGTTCAGCCCGTGAGATTGCCTCTATGGGCTTCTTCGACGCTGAGAAGGTAAACCCCGACATCAAGCCAAACGGTGAGGACGGAACGGTAGACATCAACTGGCAGCTCGAGCAGAAGAGCAACGACCAGCTGGAGTTCTCTCTCGGATGGGGACAGACGGGTATCATCGGCCGTGTGGGAATCAAGTTCAACAACTTCTCTATCCGCAACCTCTTCGGCAAGAACAAGCTCCACCGCGGTATCCTGCCTTACGGCGACGGTGAGCAGTTAGGTTTCAACTTCCAGACCAACGGTTCGTACTACAGCTCCCTGAGCGCCAGCTACGGCACCAACTGGTTTGGTGGCAAGCGTCCTAACTCATTCAACCTCAGCGTCTTCTATTCCAAGCAGAGCGACATCAACAGTAGTTACTACAACAGCAACTACTACAACAACCTCATGATGTACAACATGTACGGCAGCGGCTACGGCTACGGTTCATACAATACCGGCACGTACAACTACGACTCCATGCTCGACGACGACAAGACGATGAAGGTGTTCGGTGCCGCCATCGGATGGGGTAAGCGTCTGCGTTGGCCTGACGACTACTTCCAGTTCTCTGCACAGCTCGGCTTCACCCGTTACATGCTGCGCGACTGGAAATACTTCTATATCCAGAACGGTAACTGTAACAATATCAACTTCGGTCTGACCCTCTCCCGTGCCTCTACCGACAATCCCCTGTTCCCACGTCACGGATCAGAGTTCTCGGCGAGCGTCACCTTTACTCCACCCTGGTCACTCTTCGACAACAAGGACTACTCCACCCTGGCCAAGAACTCCCAGTCGTCAACCTATCAGGATGAGCTGCAGGAGGTGTACCGCTGGATTGAGTACCACAAGTGGAAGTTCAAGTCACGTACCTTCACAGCCCTTACCAGCGGCCAGAAGTGTTTCGTGCTGATGACACGTGTGGAGATGGGACTCCTTGGTTCATATAATAAAGACAAGCTCTCTCCGTTTGAGACCTTCTACGTGGGAGGTGACGGTATGAGCGGCTACAGCTACGGCTACTCAGAGGAGACCATCGGACTGCGCGGTTACGACAACGGAGCCATCTCCCAGTCGTCATACTACGAGGAGATGATGCAGGGCAACCGTCTGTCGTCATACAACGCCTACGCTTACGACCGATTCACCCTCGAGCTGCGTTATCCGTTTATGTTAGGCAACACCACCATCTACGGTCTCGGATTCCTCGAAGGCGGTAATGCCTGGGCACAGGCCAAGGACTTCAACCCCTTCAAGATGAAGCGTTCTGCCGGTCTCGGAGTACGTATCTTCCTGCCGATGGTAGGTCTGATGGGTATCGACTGGGCCTACGGTTTCGACAATGTCTATACCAGTGCCTCAGGAGCAGAGAAGCGAGGTGGCAGCAACTTCCACTTCATCCTCGGACAAGAATTCTAAAGGGCAGAGCCCAAATGATAAAGAATAAATGATAAAGAATAAACGTAATGAAAACAATTATTAGAAACTTCACTCGCAACAGACTTATGATGGTGATAAGTTTATCATTTATCATTTGTCAATTGTCATTTAGCCCTGTAAGGGCTCAGAAGTTCGCTCTGGTAGATATGGAGTATATCTTCAAGAATATCCCAGCCTACGAGCGTGCCAACGAGCAGTTGAACCAGGTGTCAAAGAAGTGGCAGTCAGAAGTCGATGCCCTCACCACCGAGGCACAGACACTTTATAAGAACTACCAGAACGAGGTAGTGTTCCTCTCCAAGGAGCAGAAGAAGGCCAAGCAGGATGCCATCGTTGCCAAGGAGAAGGAGGCAGCCGACCTGAAGAAGAAATACTTCGGTCCTGAGGGAGAGCTCTTCAAGAAGCGCACAGCCCTGATGAATCCCATCCAGGAGGAGGTCTACAATGCCGTGAAGGATGTGGCAGAGCTCCGAGGCTATCAGCTGGTGCTCGACCGTGCCAGCGATACCGGCATCATCTTCGGCTCTCCAAAGATCGACATCTCATCCGAGGTGCTCCGCAAATTAGGATACTCGTATTAAATGATAAAGGATAAATGATAAATGATAATAGATAATAATAATTTAACTTATAAGAAAATGAAAAAATTAATTCTTTGCGCTATTGTCGCAATCTGCGGTTTCACCACCGCCAATGCCCAGAAATTCGGACATGTAAACACTCAGGAGATAATCCAGGCTATGCCAGAGTATACCAAGGCTAAGTCAGAGATCGACGCTCTGCAGAAGCAGTATGAGGCTGATCTGAAGAGCATGCAGGACGAGCTTCAGAAGAAGGCTGATGCTTTCGAGAAGGAGCAGGCCACACTGCCCGAGAACATCAAGCAGCGTCGTCAGACAGAGCTTCAGGAGATGTACCAGAAGATCCAGCAGAGCTATCAGGACAACCAGCAGGCTCTTGCCAAGGCTTCTAACGATAAGATGCAGGCCATCACCACAAAGGTGCTCGACGCCATCAAGGCCGTTGGTCAGGCTGGCCAGTACGTTCTCATCAACGAGATAAACTCTGGTATCCCATACATCAGCACTACCCTCTCTACCGACGTTACCGCTCAGGTAAAGTCAAAGCTCGGCCTAAAGTAATCAGGCTCTCGATTAATGAATCAACGGCGCACCCACATGGATGCGCCGATTTCATTTACTTGATATCAAAAGATGGCAGCCGAATGAAATTGGCTGCCATCTTTGTATTTATAATAAATTAAGGTATTAAATGATATCGTTGGCCAGATAGTTCCACATGCTGTTGCGAACGTCAAGCATATAGCGGAGATTATAGAAATTATCTATTACCCAACGATTGTCCTCATATACGAGGTCGATACGTGCGGGGGTGTATGAATCAGAACCATAGACAACGAAAGTAACCGATGCACGCTTCTCCTTGCCCTCAGACCAGTAGCTGTCAACCTCAAACTCATCGAAAGACACATGCTCACCACCGTTACGCAGCATTGACCATCTGTCGATATCGAAGAAGAGTGTGCCTGTTCTTTCCTCCTTACAACGAACCGCCATCAAGAGTTTGTTCCATGACTTTGAACAGAAAGCCCTGTCGAACCACTCACTCTCATAAGAACCACCATGGGAAGCATACTCTGACTTGATAAGGCCATAAATATCTTTCACCCGGCTGAGCACCATGCCTCTCTCGAGGCTCATTCTCATCTCGGTATTCACAGTATCTGATGATGCCAGAGTGGTCTCTGTAACATCAGCAGACTCAAGAACAACCGATGAGGTGTTTTGCTTCTGACAACTCGTAAGCATCAGAAACAGGACAAATGACAAAAAGCACATCTTATGTGCCTGAATTCTCGGTTTATTCATTAATTTTTTAAATTTTGGCTGCAAAGTTAGAAATATTTGATGAAACTAGCAAATAATTTTGGAAAAATCTTCGTAAATCAAGAAAAAATTTGCCCGTTTGAGAAATAATACTTACTTTTGCAGTCTGTAAGCTACACATTATATAAAAATATGAAGATTTGTAAATCAAGAATAGTTGTAAGAGCATTGGCTCTGATGGTTACTTTCCAGGCAGCTGTCTTCGAGGCCGGAGCACAGACTAAAAGCCTCAGCACCAGCCAGACGGAGCAGGTGGGAATCCAGGCGCCACAGACAGCAGCACGCTTCGGATATCTCAGTTATAACGAGGCGTTGGAGAAGATGCCGCAGTATGCGCTGGTGAAGAAGCAGATGGAAGACCTGCGCAGTAAGTTTCAGGCAGAGACGAAGCGTGTGGAAGAGGAGTTTAACCGCAAGTACGAGGAGTTTCTCGACGGACAGCGTGACTTCCCGAAGACGATACTCCAGAAGCGTCAGACTGAGCTGCAGCAGCTGATGGAGAAGAACATCGAGTTTAAGGCCTCCAGTATGAAGGAGCTTGATGCCGCCGAGAAGGAGGCGATGGCCCCGCTGCGTCTGCGACTCAACGATTTGCTGCGTGAGATTGGTATCAGGAAGGGCTATGCCTTCATCTACGATACCGACACTAAGGCGCTGCCTTTCCTGAACCTCGAAATAGGAGAAAACATCAACCTCTTAGTACAGGATGCTCTCAAATAACCCTGGGCCGATAGGCGTGTTCGACAGTGGCTACGGCGGTCTGACCATACTGAATGGCATCCGTCAGCTGTTACCCCAGTATGATTATCTCTATCTGGGCGACAATGCTCGTACACCCTACGGACCAAGAAGCTTCGACGTGGTATATGAGTTTACCCGTCAGGCGGTGATGAAACTCTTCGAGATGGGTTGTCACCTCGTGATATTAGGCTGTAACACTGCCTCTGCCAAGGCCCTGAGGTCGATACAGCAGATTGACCTGCCGCAGACAGCCCCCGGAAGGAGGGTGCTGGGAGTGATAAGACCTACAGCAGAGGTGATAGGCAGTCTTACGGCATCGCGCCACGTGGGGATACTCGCCACAGAGGGAACGATAAAGAGTGAGAGCTATAACTTAGAGATTAAGAAGCTCTATCCCGACATCACCGTGAACGGTGTGGCATGTCCCTTCTGGGTGCCGCTGGTGGAATACAACGAGGCCGACTCGCCCGGAGCCGACTATTTCGTCAAGAAACGCATCGACCAGATTATGAACCTCGACCCGGAGATTGACGCCATCATCCTCGGATGCACCCACTACCCGCTGCTGATGCCTAAGATACAGAAGTACATGCCCGCAGGGGTGAGGGTGATTGCCCAGGGGGAGTATGTGGCCGACAGTCTGAAGACGTATCTTGAACGCCATAAGGAGATAGAGGAGAAATGTGCGAAGGGTGGCAAGGTGCGCTATCTGACAACGGAAAGTCCGGAGAGGTTCGGAGAGCAGGCAAGGCTGTTTCTGCATGAGGAAGTGGAAGCGGAGAGAGTGAATTTGGAGAAATAAAAAATATAAAATAAAAAATATTGGGGGCGAGAAGGAGATGAAGGTAATGATAATAAACGGGCCGAATCTGAACCTGTTAGGACAGAGGGAGCCGGGGATTTATGGCAATGAGTCGATGGAGACTTTCCTGCCGGAGTTGAGAAAACGCTATCCTGACGTGGAGATAGACTACTATCAGAGTAATATCGAGGGAGAGCTCATCGACAAGATGCAGGAGACGGGGTTCTTCGGAGGCTACGACGGTATAGTGCTCAATGCCGGAGCCTACACCCATACCTCGGTGGCACTGCACGACTGTATCCGTTCGCTGAAGTGTCCGGTGATAGAGGTGCATATCTCTAACGTGCATCAGAGAGAGGAGTTCCGCCATAAGTCGATGATATCGGCTGCGTGTAAGGGTGTGATCTGCGGATTCGGACTCGATTCCTATCGCCTGGCGATAGAAGCGGTGGTAGAAGGAGTTAAGGAGTTAAGGAGTTAAGACAAGTGACTGGGGAACTGGAGGAGTATATATTGAGGCATACTGAGCCGGAGCCGGAGTATCTGTACAGGCTGTGGCGGGCAACTAACATATACACTATCCACGGGAGGATGGCCAGCGGACACCTGCAGGGAAGGCTGCTGAAGATGCTGGTAGAGATGATTCGTCCGCAGAACATCCTCGAGATAGGCACCTTCAGCGGATACAGTGCGATATCGATGGCTGAGGGCCTGCCGGAGGGCGGACGACTATACACTTTCGAGATAAACGACGAGATGGAGGACTTCACCCGAGGCTGGATAGAAGGCTCGGAGGTGGCCGACAGGATAGAATTCATCATCGGCGATGCCCTCACAGAGGCCCCGAAGCTGAACATCTCCTTCGACATGGCATTCATGGACGGCGACAAACGCACCTATCGCGACTGCTACGAGATGGTGATGAGCATCCTGAAGCCTGGCGGATTTATACTTGCCGACAACACGCTCTGGGACGGGCACGTGGTGGATCACGCCTACGACAAAGACCACCAGACCCAGGGCATCATCGGATTCAATGACTATATCGCCCAGGATCCGCGCGTAGAACAGGTCATACTGCCGCTCCGCGACGGGCTGACATTAATTAGAAAGAAATAATTCTCAAGAAAGAAATTAGAATAATAAGAATAATTTTAATGCAAGAGACAAGACAGAACAAGATTGCGAGGTTGCTTCAGAAGGAACTCTCGCTGATATTCCAACAGCAGACACGTGCCACACACGGTACGATGATATCCGTGACACGTGCCAAGATATCCCCCGACCTCAGTATATGCACAGCCTATCTGAGCGTGTTCCCAAGTGAGAAGGGCGAGGAGATACTGACAAACATCAATGCCAGTGCCAAACAGATCAGATATGAATTAGGTACGCGCGTGAGAAACCAGTTGCGTATCATACCTGAGCTGCGATTCTTTATCGATGACAGCCTCGACTATATCGAACGTATTGACGAACTGCTGAAGAAGTGAACTTTCCGTTTTTTATAGCAAGGAGATACCTCTTCTCTAAGAAGTCGACGAATGCCATCAACATCATCAGCGGCATATCGGTGATAGGTGTGGCCGTGGCTACGATGGCACTCGTGGTGACGCTGAGTGTGTTTAACGGGTTCCACGACCTCGTGGCGTCATTCTTCACCACCTTCGACCCACAGCTGAAGGTGACACCGGTGATGGGAAAGACCGTTGCCGCCGATGACCCGATACTCACCCGGATAAAACAACTGCCCGAGGTGGATGTAGCAACAGAAACCGTTGAAGACCAGGCTCTTGTGATCTATCGCGGACGACAGGCGATGGTAACGGTGAAAGGTGTGGAGGACAACTTCGACCAGCTGACACACATCAAGGAGATACTCCTCGGCGACGGACAGTATGAGCTGCATGCCGCAGACATGTTCTACGGCATCCCCGGCATACGCCTCGCCGACATCTTAGGCACGGGATATAAGTATGAAGAACCCCTGAAGGTATATGCCCCACGGAGAGAGGGACAGCTGAACATGGCCAACCCCATGGACGGACTAGTAGAAGACGAGCTCTACTCACCCGGGGTGATCTTCCAGGTGTCGCAGGCGAAATACGACAAGAACTATATCCTTACCAGCATCGACTTCGCACGGCGTATCTTCGAACAGCAGGGAATGGTGTCGGCACTCGAGCTGAGACTGAAGCCCGGCAGCAACTTCGAACGCGTGAAGTCGCAGATACAGGATATCGCTGGCGACAAATACACCGTAAAGGACCGTTTTGAACAGCAGGACGACACCTTTAAGATCATGAAGATAGAGAAGCTCATGGCCTATATCTTCCTGACATTCATACTGATGATTGCCTGTTTCAACATCATCGGCTCGCTCTCGATGCTTATCATCGACAAGAAAGACGACGTGGTGACACTGCGCAACTTAGGAGCATCCGACAAGCAGATAGTGCATATCTTCCTCTTCGAAGGACGAATGATATCCGCCATCGGAGCTGTGATAGGCATCATCCTCGGACTGGCATTATGCTGGGCACAGCAGACCTTCGGACTGGTGAAGCTCGGATCGTCGAGCGCATCGTTTATAGTGAATGCATATCCCGTAAGCGTTCATCCAGAGGATGTGATACTCATCTTTGTCACCGTACTGGTGGTGGGATTCCTATCGGTATGGTATCCCGTAAGGTATTTCGCCAAACGACTCCTGGACTGACGACTCATGGAGAAAGACATAGTAAAAGGCTATGTGCGCTATCTGAAGCTACAGAGAGGAATGTCGGGCAACACCCTCGACGCCTACCAGCGTGACCTCAGGAAACTGCTCGACTATCTGGAGCACGAGAACAAAGAGGTGCGAGAGGTGGAACTCGAGGACCTGGAACATTTCTCCGCAGGACTGCACGACATCGGCATAGGAGCCAGGAGCCAGTGCAGGATTCTCAGCGGAGTGAGGAGTTTCTTCCGTTACCTGCAACTCGACGGCTATCGCGATGACGACCCCACGGAACTGCTGGAATCACCACAGATAGGCGACCACCTGCCTGAGGTGCTCTCTACGGAAGAGGTTGACAGGCTGGAGACAAGCATAGACCTCTCGAAATGGGAGGGACACAGAAACAGAGCCATCATTGAGGTGCTCTTCTCCTGCGGACTGCGAGTGAGCGAGCTGGTAAACCTCAAGCTCTCAGACCTTTACCTCGACGACGAGTTTGTCAGGGTGATAGGCAAAGGCTCGAAGGAACGGCTCGTGCCCATCTCAAAGAATGCCATAAGAGAGCTGGGCTACTGGTTTGACGACAGAAACCACATGGACATCAAGCCCGGCGAGGAAGACTACGTATTCCTGAACCGTCGTGGGGCACACCTCACCCGTACGATGATACTCATCATGATAAAGCGTCAGGCAGAGACGGCCGGCATCCACAAGACCATCTCTCCCCACACCCTGCGCCACTCGTTTGCTACGGCATTGCTGGAAGGAGGTGCCGACCTCAGGGTGATACAGGCACTGCTGGGACACGAGAGCATAGGCACTACGGAGATATACACACATATCGACACGTCGATGTTGCGGCAGGAGATACTACAGCACCACCCGAGGAACATGAAAAGGTAAATTTTTCGCTTTTCACTATTCACTTTTCACTTTTTCTTCGTACCTTTGCACCCGAAATCATAAAATGCATTATAAATGAGCTATCTTTTCTCATCAGAATCAGTATCAGAAGGTCATCCCGACAAGGTTGCGGATCAGATCTCTGACGCCATATTAGACCAGTTCCTGGCTTACGACGACAAGGCACGCTGTGCCATAGAGTCGTTTGTCACCACAGGACAGGTGGTTATCATGGGCGAGGTGCACAGCGAGGTATATATCGACCTGCAGACCATCGCCCGCAACACTATCAAACGTATCGGATACACCAAGGCAGAATACCAGTTTGACGGCAACTCCTGTGGTATTCTCACAGCTATCCATGAGCAGAGCGGTGACATCAACCAGGGTGTGGACCGTGAGGACGAGGAGGAGCAGGGAGCCGGTGACCAGGGAATGATGTTCGGCTATGCCACCATCGAGACGGAGAGCTATATGCCCGTAAGCCTCGACCTGGCACACCTCATCATGCGTACACTTGCCGACATCCGCAAGGAGGGCAAGGTGATGACCTATCTGCGTCCTGATGCAAAGAGTCAGGTGACGGTACAGTACAGCGACGAGGGTATCCCCGAGCGTATCGACACTATCGTGGTATCTACCCAGCACGACGAGTTTGACGAGGACGGGAAGATGCTGGCAAAGATCAAGGACGATGTCATCAATATCCTTATCCCAAGGGTGAAGGAGCAGATTCACTCAGAGAAGGTGCTCGCACTCTTCGGCCAGGACATCAAGTACTATGTCAACCCGACAGGTAAGTTCGTCATCGGAGGTCCTCATGGTGACACCGGTCTTACCGGCCGTAAGATTATCGTTGACACCTATGGCGGCAAGGGAGCCCATGGCGGAGGTGCCTTCTCCGGCAAGGACTCTTCGAAGGTGGACCGCAGTGCGGCCTATGCTGCACGTCATATCGCTAAGAACATGGTAGCAGCAGGAGTAGCCGACGAGATGCTCGTACAGGTAAGCTATGCCATCGGTGTTGCCAAGCCGATGAATATCTACGTCAACACCTACGGCCGCAGCAATGTAAAGATGAGCGACGGTGAGATTGCCAAGAAGATAGAGAAGCTCTTCGACCTGCGTCCGAAGGCCATCGAGCGCACCCTGAAGCTCCGTCAGCCGATGTACAGCGAGACGGCAGCCTACGGACACATGGGCCGCAATCCCGAGATAAAGAAGAAGACGTTTACAAGTCATTACCACGAGACAAAGACCATCGACGTGGAGCTTTTCACATGGGAGAAGCTCGACCGTGTGGACGATATCCGCAAGGAGTTCGGACTTTAAGCTTATATGCTCTTACAAGACAGTATCCATACTGAAGCCATCGTAGCTCCGGAGCTTCCAGACTTGATGGAGCATACCCCTACAAAACCGCAGACACCATATCAGGTGCTGCGGTTGTTGCCTAAGGATGCCACCCCTGCACAGCAGGACTCTGCCATCCAGGCATGGTTTCAGCCGGGAGAGATACACTACAGCAGCCAGCCCGACACACTCCATCTGCCAGGTCACGGCATCGGGCGTAGCCTGAAAGACGTCAACCTGCCGAAGTACTACAGAGAGAACTTCTTCTCAAAGAGCGACATGTACCATCCCGAGCTCGACAGTAAACACTTCGGCATGGCTGGAGAACCGATCCCCTACTCCACACGAAACGACAATGTCATCACAGCGCTGATGCTGCTATGTTTCGTCATTACGATGATAGCCTTCTCCCTCACCAGGAATGTGCTTGTCAGCCAGGCCAAGAACTTCTTCCATCTGGCGAGCGCGAACAAGGACCTCAGCGAGACATCGTTAGAGATAAGGTCGCAGCTGTTCTTAGTGGTACAGACATGTCTGCTATGGGCTCTGCTGTATTTCTTCTATACCAAAGAGTACGTGGCTACTTCGTTTAATATTCCCGACGAATACCTGTTGGTGGCTATATTCTTCGGGGTCTTTGCCGGATTCTTTGTTGCCAGGTATATTGTGTACTCACTGGTCAATGCAGTATTCTTCGATGGTAAAAGAAACAGACGTTTTCTGCATACACACTTGTTCATAGACTCATGTGAAGGCCTGCTTTTATTCCCTATAGTGGCACTATTGACTTTCTTCGAAATAAGTGCCATAAGTGTGGTATATTATACCGTTTCAGTGCTTGTTTTGGTGAAAATCCTTACTTTTTATAGGACTTTAATCATATTTTTCCGACAAAAAGCGCTTTATTTGCAGATTATTTTGTACTTTTGCACCCTCGAAATCGTACCGTTGATAGCTCTTTGGGGCGGACTAGCGGTGATCGTGAACGCATTGAAAATAAATTTTTAAGACACTGTAATGATTAAGAAGATCTTGGTTTCGCAACCAAAGCCAACCAGTGAGAAGTCACCGTACTTCGACATTGCCAGCAGATTTGATGTTGAACTGGTATTCCGCCCGTTCATCAAGGTTGAAGGTATCACTTCCAAGGAGTTCCGTGCACAGAAGGTTAGTATTCTCGACCACACAGCAGTCGTTTTCACCTCACGTCATGCTATCGACCATTTCTTCACAATGGCCAAGGAACTGCGTGTAAACATCCCTGAGGACATGAAGTACTTCTGCGTTACAGAGACTATCGCCCTGTACATCCAGAAATATGTGCAGTACCGCAAGCGCAAGATTTTCTTCGGAGAGACAGGTAAGATCGAGGATCTCATCCCGTCGATGGTGAAACACAAGACAGAGAAGTATCTCATCCCAACGAGCGATGTACACAACAACAGTCTGTCACAGCTCCTCGACTCCAAGAAGCTCAGCTATACAGAGTGTGTGATGTACAAGACTGTCAGCAACGATTTTACTGAGGAAGAGGTGAAGAACTTCGACTATGACATGCTGATCTTCTTCAGTCCCTCTGGTATCGAGTCGCTCACCAAGAACTTCCCCGACTTCAAACAGGGCAAGATAGCCATCGCCACCTTCGGTCCTACCACAGCCAAGGCTGCCAAGGAGGCCGGGCTGCGCCTTGACATCGAAGCCCCATCAGAGAAGTATCCCTCGATGACTGGTGCCCTGCAGCACTATCTGATAGAGAAGCAAGGTTAATTACACCTTATTATATATAATGACGGGTCTCGCGTCTGCCACTTTCAGCAAGAAAGAGCGCATCGTCAGTCAGAAACTGATAGAACAGCTCTTCAGCAAAGGCAACAGTCACTCCACCTCTGCCTTTCCGCTGCGGATTGTGTATATGGAGAAAGAGCGTGAAGAAGGCGAAGAACCCGTGCTGGTACTGGTAAGTGTGTCGAAGCGGCACTTCAAGAGAGCCGTGAAGCGCAACAGAGTGAAGCGTCAGATACGTGAAGCATACCGCCACCACAAAGCCATCCTTACAGAGAAAGTCGCTGAAGGGAAGCTGTTGGCAGTGGTATTCATCTGGCTCGCCGACGAACTCTATGAGAGTGCTCAGGTAGAAAGGAGCGTAAAGCATCTTCTGGAAAAAGTGGCAGAGAGAGTATGAATATCGTAAGACTCATAATCAGTAGCATCTCGAAAGCGATATCGTTTCTGCTCTGCATCCCGATCGTTTTCTACCAGACCTGCATATCACGTTTCACCCCGCCATCATGTAGATTCACTCCCACGTGCAGCGAGTATGCGAAGCAGGCCATAAGGAAACACGGTCCGATAAAAGGACTCTACCTCGCAATATGGCGGATATTAAGATGCAACCCCTGGGGTGGTTCGGGCTATGACCCGGTGCCGTGAGGAAATAAAAAATAAGAAAATAAAAAATTAAAAATATTGGGCATGAAGAATTTTGTTGAAGAACTGAAATGGCGCGGCATGCTGGCACAGATGATGCCTGGCACAGAAGAGCTGCTCCAGAAAGAAATGGTAACAGCATATCTTGGAACCGATCCTACAGCAGACTCTCTGCACATCGGTCACCTCTGCGGTATCATGATGCTTCGTCACCTGCAGCGTTGCGGACACAGACCTGTCATCCTCGTTGGTGGTGCCACAGGTATGATCGGTGACCCCTCAGGCAAGAGCCAGGAGCGCAACCTTCTCAACAATGAGACACTCTACCACAACCAGGAGTGTATCAAGAAACAAGTGGCAAAGTTCCTCGACTTCGAGTCGAAGGAGGCCAATGCAGCACTGATGGTTAACAACTACGACTGGATGAAGGACTTCACCTTCCTCGATTTCGCACGCGAGGTAGGTAAGCACATCACGGTGAACTACATGATGGCTAAGGAGTCGGTTCAGCAGCGCCTGAACGGTACTGCCCGCGACGGTCTGTCATTCACAGAGTTCACATACCAGCTCCTTCAGGGCTACGACTTCCTCTATCTCTACCAGCACTATGGTGTTAAGCTGCAGCTGGGCGGTAATGACCAATGGGGTAACATGACTACTGGTACAGAACTTATCCGCCGTACGCTCGGCAATGAGGTAGAGACATTCGCACTGACATGTCCTCTTATCACCAAGAGCGACGGCAAGAAGTTCGGCAAGACCGAGAGCGGTAACATCTGGCTCGATCGCAACCGCACTACTCCATATCGTTTCTATCAGTTCTGGCTGAATGTCTCCGACGATGATGCAGAGAGATATATCAAGATCTTCACATCACTCGACAAGGAGACTATCGATGCCCTCGTAGAGGAGCACAAGCAGGATCCGGGCCGTCGTATTCTCCAGAAGCGTCTTGCAGAAGAGGTTACTGTGATGGTTCACTCCAAGGAAGATCTCGACATGGCTATCGAGGCCAGCAACATACTCTTCGGAAAGTCTACCAAGGAGGCACTTGAGAAACTCGACGAACAGACATTCCTCGATGTCTTCGACGGTGTGGAGAAGCACGAGATCAGTCGCGACCAGTTAGGTCAGCCTGCCATCGAGCTGCTTACCACAGCAGCTCCCGTCTTCCCTTCAAAGGGTGAGATGCGTAAGATGGTACAGGGCGGCGGTGTCAGCCTGAACAAGGAAAAGCTCACCGACCAGAATCGTGAGATTACTGCTGATGATCTCATCGACGGCAAGTATCTGTTGGCTCAGAAAGGCAAGAAGAACTACTATCTTCTGATAGTAAAATAAGATAAGTTGGTAAAAATTTGGCTGTTTGCCGGATTTTTACTAACTTTGCACCCGCATTGGACGATGGTGTAATGGTAACACTACAGGTTTTGGTTCTGTCATTCCCGGTTCGAATCCGAGTCGTCCAACTTCTAAAACAACTTCTAAAAACAAACGAATTATGGCAAATCTTTTTTCATTGGAAGGTAAGAACGCCTGGATTACAGGAGCATCTTACGGAATCGGTTTCAACATTGCAAAGGCATTTGTAGCCGCTGGTATCAAAACCATTATTTTCAACGACATCAACGAGCCAGCTCTCGAGCGTGGTCTTGCCAACTACAAGGAGGCAGGCATCGAGAATGTGAAGGGCTATGTTTGTGACGTGACAGACGAGAATGCCGTTAAGGCCCTCGTAGAGAAGATCCACGCTGAGGTTGGTCAGATTGACATTCTGGTAAACAACGCAGGTATCATCAAGCGTATCCCTATGCATGAGATGAAGCGTGCTGAGTTCCAGCAGGTGATCGATGTAGACCTCGTAGCTCCTTACATCTGTTCAGCAGCCGTAGTGCCTGAGATGATGGAGCGTCGTGAGGGTAAGATTATCAACATCTGTTCTATGATGTCTGAGCTGGGTCGTGAGACTGTTTCTGCCTATGCAGCAGCTAAGGGCGGTCTGAAGATGCTTACACGTAACATCTGCTCTGAGTATGGTGGGTACAACATCCAGTGTAACGGTATTGGCCCGGGCTATATCGCTACTCCACAGACAGCACCTCTCCGTGAGCGTCAACCAGACGGAAGCCGTCATCCATTCGACAGCTTTATCTGTGCCAAGACACCTGCCGGACGTTGGCTCGATCCTTCTGAGCTCGGCGGTCCTGCTGTGTTCCTCGCTTCACATGCTTCTGACGCAGTTAATGGACATGTGCTCTATGTCGACGGAGGTATCCTCGCATACATCGGCAAGCAGCCCTAAGTATCTTCTGAATAAGAGACAAATAAAAAGGGGGTCCGAAAGGATCCCCTTAAATTTTTCTTTACAATTCAAAGATTAGAGAGCGTCAGCGAGCTCAGCACCAGCCTTGAACTTTGCAACCTTCTTAGCAGCAATCTTAATCTTCTGCTTTGTAGCTGGGTTGATACCCTCACGAGCTGGACGCTCGTTAACACTGAATGTACCAAAACCTACGAGCTGAACTTTGTCACCTGCTACGAGAGCGGCCTTAATAGCTGCTACTGTTGCATCAAGAGCCTTCTTGGCATCTGCCTTTGAGAGTTCTGCACCTGCTGCGATCTTCTCAATCAATTCTGTTTTGTTCATAATGTTGTTAATTTAAAAGTATTTAATGAGTAAAAATTATAATTGTTGTCGAAATCTTTCGCAAATATAGTGCAAACTAATGAAAAAAACAACAAAAAATCAGAAAAAATCACTTTTTTAATGAAAAATAGTTGTAAAACCCCTTCTTTTGGGCTTAAAAAGAGATAATTTTCGTAATTTTGCGCCATAAATGAAAAAAAATTGTCCCAGACAGGACAAAATAGTAAAACGCAAATTGACAAATTGTAATTAGGATTATGTTCCGTATTCCAACTATAACGAAAAATCTGTTGATTATCAACGGCATCGCATTCCTGGCCACGCTGGTTTTGGAGATGCGAGGGATTGACCTGGCCAATATCGGAGGCCTTCATTTTTTCTTGGCAGACAATTTCCATATGTACCAATTCATATCATATCTTTTCCTTCACGGCAACTTCATGCACATCCTTTCAAACATGTTCGGACTGTGGATGTTCGGATGTGTAATAGAAAATGTATGGGGACCGAAGAAATTCCTTTTTTATTACATTACGTGTGGAATAGGAGCAGGATTGATACAGGAATTAGCCCAGTTTGGCCAGTTCTACCTTACTATCGCAGAACAGGCACCAGGCATAGGATTAGGTGAGTTGATCAATGTTGGCCATCAGCTGAGTCACCAGCTTAATTCCTGGACTACCATCGGTGCCTCGGGTGCTGTATACGCAGTGATTCTAGCCTTCGGTATGACATTCCCTAACGAGCGTCTCTTCATCATCCCCTTCCCCTTCCCCATCAAGGCGAAGTGGTTTGTGGTAGGATATGTGGCAATAGAGTTCTTCTCTGCCGTAGGCACCTCTGCCGACGGTGTGGCTCATACGGCCCATCTTGGAGGTATGCTCTTCGGATTCCTGATGATACGGTATTGGAACAAGCATCCCAACTCGAGTTTCGATCGTAGCCGGGGACAGCAGTTCTTTGAGAATCTCAAACGCAGCTTCGACCAGCGCCAGCATAACAGCAGCAGCCAGAGCAGAAATCCGAACATGCATGCAGAGAGAGGCGGTTCGAAGGATGCCGACATGGAATATAATGCCCGTAAGCGAGCCAACCAGGCAGAGATCGACGCTATCCTCGACAAGATACGCAAGAGTGGCTACGACAGTCTTACCAAGGAGGAGAAACAAAAGCTCTTTGAAGCCAGTAAGCAATGATCAAGCAGCTCAAGACATTTACTATCAATCTAGTGGCGGGGGCAAATATCGCAACCGTCATTTTGATGTTATTGGCAGGCTACTCCGACAGGATAAGCCCTGCCGAATATCCCATGCTCTCTTGCTTGAACCTGGCATTTCCTGTGTTTCTGGTGGTTAATCTGCTCTTCCTGTTCTTCTGGCTTACGTTCAAGTGGCGGAAAGTATGGATTCCTGTCACAGGATACCTTTTGGCATATATGCCTATCAGCCTTTATATGCCCCTCAACTTCCATCAGGAGGCGGAAGAAGGCTCGCTGAAGATATTATCCTACAACGTTTGCCAATACGGCGGTAATTACAAATACGAGGAAGGTTTCGACACCGTATTCAGCTATCTTAGGCGGCAGCAGGCAGATATCGTCTGTCTGCAGGAAGATACCGACACCTGGCGGAGATTCGTGATGCAAAGGTATAAGAAGATCTACGAATACAACGACACCACCATCTTCTGCAATACCGCCCAAAGCATGAACGGTGTCGGTATACACACCAGATTCCCTATTCTCAAGAAAGAGCGAATAGTCTATGAATCAACTGCTAACGGTTCGGTGGCCTATTATCTGAAGCTCGACAATGGCGATACCCTTCTTGTTATCAACAATCACCTTGAGGGAACCCACCTATCAAATGAAGACCGTGCCAACTACAAACGAATCCTCAAAGGAAAGATGGAACGTGACACTGTGCGAGAAGAGTCGATGTTGTTACTCGACAAGATTGCTCGTTCCGCTGCCAAGAGAGCACCACAGGCCGAAGCCGTTAATGAGTATATCGAGAGTCATCGGCAATACCCCATCATTGTATGCGGTGACTTTAACGATTCACCCATCTCCTACTCTCGCAGGACCATCGCCCAGGGCCTTCATGACTGCTTCGAGGAAACGGGAAAAGGTATCGGTTTGTCATATAATCAGAAAGGATTTTTCGTAAGGATTGACCATATTTTATGTTCAGACCACTTCGAGCCCCAGAAATGTGAAATAGACTCGGAAATGGACGCAAGTGACCATTATCCGATGCTTTGTTGGGTAAAAATGAGGGGAAATCCTTAAAAAAAGTGCTTTTTTCAGCAAGAAATTTTCCCACGTGCAAAAAAAGTACTATATTTGCACGCTCAAATATGCGCGAACAGAATTAAATAACAATAAATAACATCAAAAATTAAAATGCAAAACAAAGGAATTGTAAAATTTATCGCAGTGCTTTTGGTTCTCGTGTGCTGCTTCTACCTTTCCTTCTCATTCGTGACACGCCATTACGAGAGTAAGGCTGCCGCTATGGGTGAGGAGGCTGGTGCGGAGTACCTCGACTCAATCAACAACGAGAAGGTGTATATGGGCATCTATTCTCTGAAGCAGTGCCGTGAGATGGAGATTGGCCTGGGTCTTGACCTGAAAGGCGGTATGAACGTTATTCTTGAGGTTTCAGTACCTGATGTGGTTGACGTACTTGCTGACCACAAGACAGATGCTACCTACAAGAAGGCAATGGAACTTGCCAAGAAGGAAGAAGAGACCAGTCAGGATGATTTCATCTCTCTGTTCGTGAAGTATTGGAAACAAGAGGCTCAGGGTCGTCCCCTCGCTGCCATCTTTGCTACTCAGCAGATGAAGGGCAAGGTTAGCACCCAGAGCACAGACGCCGAGGTAGAACGTGCCATCCGTGAAGAGGTGCAGTCGGCTGTCGACAACTCTTTCAACGTAGTTCGTAACCGTATCGACAAGTTCGGTGTTGTTCAGCCGAACATCCAGAAGCTCGAAGGTCAGGCTGGCCGTATCATGGTCGAGATGCCTGGTATCAAGGAGCCAGAGCGTGTACGTAAGCTCCTCCAGGGTTCTGCAAACCTCGAGTTCTGGGAGACATACAACTCTCAGGAGATCACTCCTCTGCTGGCTCAGCTCAACAGCCGTTATGCTGCTCAGGGAGGTGAGGTTGCCGACACAGCTTACACCGATATGATTGCTGAGGTTGCTGATACCGTTAAGGCCGATACAGCCAAGGCTGCCGCTGGCGACCTCGCTGCAAAGCTGGCCAAGAAGGATACTAAGGCTACCGACTCAAAGGCTATGGAGCTTGCAAAGAAGCAGAATCCTCTCTTCTCTGTATTCCAGCCCACACAGGGTAACACCCTCGCTGTAGTTGGTTATGCTAACGCTCGCGATACCGCTGAGGTTAACAAGATCATCTACTCTGAGCTCGCTGGTCGTATCTTCCCTGCAGAGCTGAAGCTCCGTTGGGGTGCTAAGCCAGAGAACTTCGGAGGTCAGACCAAGGGCGACATCTTCGAGCTCTATGCTCTGAAGATCACTGAGCCTTCAGGCCGTGCTCCACTGGAGGGTGACGTAATCACCAATGGTAAGGACGACTTCGATCAGATGGGTCACCCATGTGTATCTATGCAGATGAACTCTGACGGTGCTCGTCGTTGGAGCCAGATCACAAAGCAGAACATCGGTAAGGCCGTAGCCATCGTGCTCGACGATGCCGTTTACTCAGCTCCACGTATCCTCACACAGATCGACGGTGGTAATTCTCAGATCACTGGTAACTTCACCATCGAAGATACCAAGGACCTTGCAAACACACTGAATTCAGGTAAGATGCCAGCTCCTACACGTATCGTTCAGGAGGAGGTTGTAGGACCATCACTCGGTGCTCAGTCTATCCAGCAGGGTATCATGTCATTCATCGTTGCCTTCGTGCTGCTGATGATTTACATGATCATGCTTTACGGCTTCATCCCTGGTATCCTCTCAGATATCGCCCTGCTGTTCAACCTGTTCTTCACACTGGGTATCCTCACATCGTTCCAGGCTGCCCTGACAATGCCTGGTATCGCCGGTATCGTACTGACACTGGGTACTGCTGTGGATGCTAACGTGCTTATCTACGAGCGTATCAAAGAGGAGCTGAAGAAGGGTCTCAGCGTTAAGGAGTCACTCAACAAGGGTTACTCTAACGCCTTCAGTGCTATCTTCGACTCTAACTTCACATCACTTATCACCGGTGTGATCCTGCTTTACTTCGGTACAGGTCCTGTAAAGGGCTTCGCTACCACATGGATCGTAGGTATCCTCGTTTCATTCTTCACCGCTGTGTTTATGACCCGTCTGGTTTACGACCACATGCTGAAGAAGGACAAGTGGACCGACCTTACTTTCGTTACAGGTTACTCAAAGAACCTGATGCAGAATGCGAAGTACAACTTCATGGGTATGTACAAGAAGACCTACACTCTGTGGGGTGCACTTGCACTTATCTGCGTTATCTCATTCGCTGTTCGTGGTCTGAGCCAGAGCATCGACTTCACCGGAGGTCGTAACTACGTTGTTACACTCGACAAGGAGACTCCTGTTGAGACTGTCCGTCAGGCAATGGCTGGCGCATTCATCAACACCATGGGTGAGAACGAGGGTCAGGAGGCTAACACATCAGTTATCGCTCTTGGTGCTGACGGTAAGACCGTACGTATCTCTACCAACTGGGATATCGAGTCAAACAATCCTGATGTTGACGACCAGGCAGAGACAATCCTCTTCAACACTCTGAAGAAGGCTGGTCTTGTTAGCCAGGCAGATGTTGATGCCTTCAAGAACCCAGACGTTCGTGAGGGTGGTTCTATCATCAGTTCTGCCAAGGTAGGTCCTTCAGTGGCTAAGGATATCACTTACGGTGCTATCATCAGTGTTATCATCGCCCTGATCGGTATCTTCCTCTATATCCTGCTCCGCTTCCGTAACCTCGCATTCTCTGTAGGTGCCGTTGTAGCTCTTGCTCTCGACGCTCTGCTCGTAATCGGTGTTTACTCTATCTGTTGGGGCTGGGTACCAATGTCACTCGAGATCGACCAGGTATTCATCGGTGCTATCCTTACTGTGATCGGTTACTCTATCAACGATAAGGTGGTAGTATTCGACCGTATCCGTGAGAACATCGGTCTGTATGGCAAGCGTGACCGCCAGCAGCTGTTCAATGATTCACTGAACCAGACACTGGCTCGTACCATCAACACCTCTGTAACGACTCTGATCGTGCTGTTGGCTATCTTCATCCTCGGTGGTGATAGCATCCGCTCGTTCTCATTCGCAATGATCCTGGGTGTTGTATTCGGTACACTCTCTTCACTCTTCATCGCTGCTCCTACAGCTTACCTCACCATGGGTCGCACCATCAAGGATGAGGAAGAGAATAAATAATAAGATAGTTACATATCAACAATAAAAATATCGCGGCTCACCATGAGTCGCGATATTTTTTATCTTTCTTTATTATTAATAAGGGATTAATAAGGATACTTTGCTGCAGCGATACCTTCCTTGATTCCATCCATCATAAACCAGTTATTCACTTTCAATGTCTCGCGATTGAAAATTGTCATATTCGGATATCCGGCAGTATAGTTAATATCCCAGAAGAAGGGGATACAACCATTTGAAACAGAGAACTCGGCAACAGCCTTATACCATGCCTTTATAGAAGCATTATGCACCTCATCGTTAGCAAATCTGTAATCTGCACCACATTCGCCAATGATTACAGGATAGCCCTTATCTGCGAAAAGGCTCTTCATCTTACCCAAAAGGTCCTTCATCTCCTCTTCACCGGGTTTACCATTCCACCTATAATAACGCGTAGCATCTCGTGTGTCATTACCCTGTCCCCAATAGTACATCGCCTTACCCCAGGACTCATCCTTAGTCAGACCACAAAACAGCCATGGCGTATAATAGTGAACTTCAACCATTAAGGCGTCTTTTGCCGTATCCTTAAGGCGGCTAAGGCTGTAGTTGTTTGATTCCTTACAAGTCTGGGCTATATCAGTGAACGGGCCTTGAACCACAAGGATACGATTTGAGTTATTGCCACCCGTTGTGCGTACTGCATCTATAAACACCTGCTCATATTTCAGGAGAGCCGACGTCATCTCGGCATTAAACTCTCCACCATTCATTCCCGGCTCATTCAGTCCTGCAAAAAGCAGATGTGCGTCATAATCACGGAATGTCGTAGCTATCTGAGTCCATATCTTATGTAATTGCTCAGATTTCTTGGCAACAGTAGCATCGCTGATGTCACCGAAGGAGTTCTCCAACCACCCGCCATCCCAATGATCATTGAGTATCACATATAGCCCATCATTGATACAATAGTCCACAATCTCTTTTACACGCGCCATCCACGCAGGATCAATCTTCAACTCGCTCTCATCAGTAATATGGCCCATAACCCATGCCGTAGGAATACGAACCGACTTAAAACCCAGTGATTTTATACCATCGATAACGGCCTTAGTCGATCTTGTCCCCTGCCAACTGGTCTCTGTACCTACTCCTGCATTCTTATACAAAAAGGCATTATCGCCACCCTCCATTGTGTTTCCGAGGTTCCAGCCTGGATACATCTGCTTCGCAATATCCCTGGTTTTTACTGATATACTACTCTGCTGACAAAAAGCAAATGAAGGACAGAGCACAAAAGCCGCCAATAATAATTGTTTTAACTTAGATCTCATAATCATATTTTTACCATAAAGATTTTCATCGCAAAGTTAATCATTTTTTGTCCAATAATAGTTTTTTTGCCTATCTTTTTTCCGAAAAAAAGACTCTTCGCTGGATTTTTCCCACATTTTATTGGTCAAATAGGAAAAATATTGTATCTTTGCGGAGCTAAAACAAGAATGATTATGAGTAAGAAATCCCTTTTTTTAATATGTACGTTATTCGTTTGCGGAATGCAAGCGATGGCACAGGATTTTGAGAATGCAACAACTGCAGTAAAAAACATGGGACTTGGCTGGAATCTGGGTAATACCTTCGATTCTGCTAACTGGGATGGCAAAGACGGATGGAACTGGGCTTCTATTGAAGATCACGAGCAAGGCTGGGGTCAACCCATCACCAAGCCAGAGCTTCTTAAGATGATGAAAGATGCCGGTTTTGGAGCTATACGAGTGCCAGTGACTTGGTTGCAGGAGATGGATAGTAACGGCAAAGTGAAAGATGTTTTCATGAATCGTGTTAAAGAAGTCGTAGACTATGTTATTAGCCAGGGGCTTTACTGCATACTTAACGTACATCACGATACAGGAGCACATGATATAGCATGGATAGTTGCTGATGAAACGATATACAATAACACTAAAGACAGATATGAGAACCTGTGGAAACAGATTGCCGAGAAGTTTAAGGACTATGATCAAAGGCTGTTATTCGAGGGCTATAATGAAATGCTCGACAAACTAAACTCGTGGTGTTTTGCTTCATTTAATACCTCTGATAAATATGACGCTTCTGTAGCAACTTCTGCTTACAACGCTATCAATGGCTATGCTCAAAGTTTTGTTAATGCAGTTCGTGCCACAGGTGGAAATAATGCCAAGCGCAATCTGATTGTAAACACATATGGATGTTGCAGTGGCGGTGGTACATGGAATCCCCATCTTAAAGATCCTCTTAAAGAGATGAAACTCCCAACCGATGCAGCCGGCGAGGGTCATATAATTTTTCAGGTTCATGCTTATCCTTCTATAGTCAATACCAGTAATGGTAAAATCACAGGCAATCGTACAATCGACAGTATACAGAGTGAAATCGATGACATGATCAATGCTTGGAAAGAACATCTCGTTAGCAAGGGGGCTCCCGTCATCCTTGGCGAATGGGGTACTAGCAACGTGGATGGCGAAGTAACAGATTACGATGCTCGTCGCGACTTGATGTTCCAGTTCTGTGAGTATTTTGTAAAGCAGTGCAAGGCCAACGATATTGCAACATTCTACTGGATGGGGCTTACCGATGGCATGGCCCGTTTCTTCCCTGCCTTCTCACAACCAGATCTTGCAAAGACATTACTTCAGGCCTATCATGGAACCGATTTCAATCCTGTACTACCAGATGCTCAAAAATATAGCATATCGTGTACGGTCGACTTTACGAATCAATGGGGAGAGTTATACCTTTATAACGGCAGTAGTTTCACGTCAGCAGACTATAGCAGCATCGTCTTAGAACTTGAAGAAGCTCCATCTTCCGGATCAGTTCAGTTTAAGGTATATTGCTCCAAATACTCCAATGGTTATTCAAGAGATATAACTGCAGCTGAAAGCACATTGCCTTTTGCAGCAACTATGGGTACCATCAAATCCATTACTTTACAGTGCAAACAGAATAGCGCGCGTGTAAAAGTAAAAAGCGTAAAACTTAAAAAGAAAAATGGCGAGGTGCTCCTTTGTAATCCCAGTGTGGCCTGGAACTGCACTATGAGCGATATTACTGTCACTACAGGCATAAATAGTGTAAAGTCGGATGTACCATCAGATAGTAGGATCTACGACCTTATGGGGCGACAAATTTCAAACCCCACTAAGGGAATCTATATTAGGAATGGAAAGAAGTATATTGTGAAATAATATATAAAGAATCACGGGGAAGTCCTCGTGATTCTTTCTTATTTACTTCATGACAATCTTTCTGCCATTCTCTACTACAACTCCTTTATAAGAAGTATCAACCCTCATACCAGATAGGCTGTAGCGAGTGCTGTTGGTGTTCTTCTTTATAGCATTTATGTCAGAAATGCCTGTATCTACTTTATCACGGGTGATGACGTTCTCATTGTTCAGGGCATCCTGCCACCATTCATTACTTGGAAGAGCACCACCACACCAACCCATAAACCAACCCCACTTCGCACCTTTACTCCATAAGTCGGAGATATTGGCAAATATCTTATTTGTACTTTCATCAATGCCACATTCACCGAGTACAACCATCTTTGTGGGATAGGCTGTCTGTATCTCTGTAAACTCTTGCTGGTTCTGATCCGCAGTGTAGCCATACAGATCTCGTGCAATAATGTCTACGTAGTTGTCTCCAGGATACCAGTCTGTATCTTGGTTGTAGCCAGCACTGTTTCCATTAAAGTTCTGTGTGGTCCACACCCATATTAGGTTTGTAATGCCCTTCTGCTTGAAGTAATCGTACATGGCAACCCATATTTTCTTATATGTCTCTGCTCCATCATAGCCCCACCAGAACCAAGACTTTGTCCAGTTAGCCTGCTGCTTTGCCGTAGCATTACCTGCTGCCTCATGGAAGGGACGCCAGATGGCAGCGATGCCTTGGTTCTGAAGTTTCAGGATGACATCTGCCACCTTTTCCATCTCCTGATAGAACCACTTGTTTTCCCATGTACCCTCTGTAAGCACATTAGAAGCCCTGTAGGTGGTCTCACCTGGTTTATAGGTTACACCACCACCTGAAGAAGTGATTTTCTCAGTTTCAGATTTAGGCACCATGAAGTGCCACATCAGCGACACGATGCCTCCGGCCTCAGTCCACTCTGTAACGGGAGTGATGTCCGAATAGTTTATCCATCCATTGCCCGAAGGTACAAATATGTGGATAAAGTCATAGCAGTTCATGGCGGGATACTTACCCACAGCCTCATATATTTGATCAGCCACTTTATGGTTCCAGTTCCATTCTGCCATCACGCTGGATATGGTCTTATTACCATATTGCTGGTAGAGATAGCTATACAGCTTCACAGCTTCCGCATTCGTGGTAAGAGGCGTTGTCTTTATTTCATTGCCGCTACCATGGCAGAATAGTGCCGGCAATGCCATCAGCATCAGTAGTAAATAAAGTCTTTTCATTTTATACCTTTTTGATTAAAAAGAGCGCCCGCCATAGCAACGAGCGCTCTTTCTTTTAATATTGTGACATGCTTATTCTTTATAGTAAAGCTTCAGTGGCGTATATCCGTTACCAGTAAACAACAAATGCTGAGCATCAAGGACATCAACAATCGGGTCACCATCGAAGTTTATCTCAATGTAATAAGTCCCGTCTCCATTGTCAATAATTCGATCAGCCATGTTCCAAGGAGCGATATCATTATCTGCTCCGAGCCATTGAGTACTCCACCATCCTGTTGTGACACGAATCTGATAAGAATCACCAGAAGGCTTAAACTGCATGTAGAATGTACCTGTCTTGATTATATTCCAAATATCCTCTGGGAATGTGGCAATACACTCATTATTTCCATCATTTCCGTCCAAGCCAAAGCGATATGTGCCGTTCCAGCTAATTTCACCAGCGGAGCCGTCACCTTGCCAGAATGTTACTTCCTTAGCACCACCGCCTTTTACAATATCAATGAAATAGATTTCAAGAGGAGTATATCCGTTACCGGTAAACAACAAGTGCTGAGCATCAAGGACATCAACAATCGGGTCACCATTGAAATTAATCTCAATGTAATAAGTTCCGTCTCCGTTGTCGATAATTCGATCAGCCATGTTCCAAGGAGCGATATCATTATCTGCACCAAGCCATTGAGTACTCCACCATCCCGTTGTTACACGAACTTGATAAGAATCTCCAGCAGGTTTAAATCTCATATAGAACGTCTCTGTCTTGATTCTGTTCCAAACCTCCTCAGAGAATGTAGCGATACACTCGTTATTACCATCTGTGCCATCCAGACCGAAGCGGTATGTGCCATTCCAGCTAATTGCGCCATGACCATCAGGATCGTCGTTCGTCCAAACAGGAACCTTCACCTCCTGATCGCCAGGACCGTCAACCCAGATCTCTTCCTCGGTATAGATTTCCAATGGCGTGTATCCATTACCAGTAAACAGCAGATGCTGTGCATCAAGAACATCAACTATTGGATCACCATCGAAATTGATCTCTATGTAATATATTCCATCTCCGTTGTCGATAATGCGGTCGGCCATATTCCAAGGAGCGATATCGTTATCCGCTCCAAGCCACTGAGTACTCCACCATCCAGTAGTAACACGAATCTGATAAGAGTCACCTGCAGGCTTAAACTTCATACGGAAGGTTCCTGTCTTAATAACATTCCAAACATCCTCAGGGAATGTAGCGATACACTCGTTGTTGCCGTCAGTACCATCCAGACCAAAGCGATACGTACCATTCCAGCTGACAGCACCGACACCATCAGGATCAGCATTTTTCCAGAATGATGTCTTTACAGTCTCCCAATGTCCTTCATCTTTAGCAGGAGTGTAAGCCAGTTCAGGCATAGAGAAGCTCTTTCCGTCGTAGGTATGTACAGTTCCTACCCATGTACCTTCGAAGATATTCTTCGTTGGAACACGGAAGATAAGGTTGTTGGTACCCTTGCGATAGAAATCCTTATGGTCAATCAGCTGAGGATTACCTTCTGCGTCAAGCAGTTCGATACTGTTTACGAACTCCAAATCAGAGCCATAGACAGTAATCTGGTCACCTCCAGTAATTTCGTCACCAGGCTGCTTGTCGAAACCTGACACATTGGTATTTCCAAGAGTCAGAGCAACGCGTGACTCTGCCTGTTCGCTTGCTGTGCGCACGATAATATTACCACCTTCCGATGCGATACCAGCAGGAGCATTAACTCTAATCATATCGTTACCAACAAGCTCAAAGCTGGTTGCTTTAACACCGCCAGGGAATTCTATCTCAGTGACAGCATCGAAACCAGAACCATTGATAGTCATTGGCTGGTTGGTAACCACCTTCGTTGGGAAGAACGTTTTGATGCCCAACCCAACGTTAGCAGATTGAGCGTCGTCATCAGCGCAGCCCGTAAAAGCGGTACCGACGAGAACCACAGCAATCAATGCACTTAAATAATTGATTATATGCTTCATAATTTTACTTTTTTACCTTTTTACTTTTTTACTTTTAAAGGTTACCATCCAGAATTCTGAGTAAGATTAGGATTCTTCTTCAGTTCCGACTGCGGAATAGGATAGAGATTGAACTTCTCATCCCACTGACGGGTAACAGTAGAGCGTGTAAGTACTAACTCAGGACTGATGGTTGCCACTTTTATGTCCTTGAAATACTTAGCACCCTTCTTCCAGCGGCGTACATCCCAGAAGCGATGGTTCTCGAAAGCCAGCTCTACAAGGCGCTCGCGCTCATAGCGCTCAACCCATGCCTCGCCGTCTTCGGTGAAGTTAGGCATCTGGATGTCAGCACGGTTACGCAGCACATTGATAGCCTCATTGGCTGTCATGCCGTAAGTAGCGTCGTTGGCACTGCCTGTAGCATTATATACAGCCTCTGCATAGTCAAGATAGAACTCTGCAAGACGGAATACTATCCAAGTATGGCGACGAGTGGTCTGGTTATCGGCTGTGGTAACACATGATCCGTCAACATACTTTCTCAGATAGTAGCTTGTAGGAGTCGCTCCATACTTAGGAGCAGCGTTGAATCCTCCTGTGTAGGTTTCTATCACCTTCTTCTGGGCACCATTGCTGGGCCATTCATCACCGTTCTTTACGACAGTAAGTGCGAAACGTGGATCGAGGCCTTCGTATGGATCAACCTCTGTAAGGTCGATACTCTCAGGATAGCGTTGTGCAAATGTCTCACCATTGTCCTGATACTCATACTGGTCAACCAGGCTCTGTGTGGGGCAAGTGCCGGAAGAACCATTCTCCACTCCGATGGGGTAGTTGGCCATCTCGAAGGAATTGCTGTCACCACGACCAAGACCAAGAATCAGCTCTGTATTGTTCGTGAATGCATCATGTCCCCAGAGAGTGCTGTAAGAATTAAGCTTCAGACCCCACAGTGATGCATTGTCGAGGATATACTTACAAGCCTCGGCAGCCTTTGCCCACTTTGTCTTGTCACCACTTGGATTATGAAGTGGTGATGCAGCGTAAAGCAATGTACGAGCCTTAAGGGCAAATGCGGCAATACGTGTGACACGACCTATCTCTGCTCCATATTCTGTAATATATGTCTCAGGCAGATAAGGTGCTATGGCATCACACTCGTCAACAATAAACTTAACTATCTCATCGGCAGACGTACGCTGTACGCTGTTTGCCTGAGCATTAGTAAGAGTTGTCGTTACCAGAGGAACATCACCGTATGCCTTAAACAACTCAAAATAGAAATATGCCCTTAGGAATCTTACTTCGTATGGGAAAAGCTCCATCTGAGCCATCCAGTTCTCATAGCTAGTGTTGTATTTCCAGTCGGACAAATCTGCCTGGTCCAACTTCTCAAGGAACATGTTGGCATCAGCAATAGCTGTATACGACTTCGTCCAGAACCTGTCGTTTGGATTGGCAGGACTCCATCCTCCATTCACATAACTGTTGATGTTTCCTGTCTCGAGTGCATACTGCGCCTCATCGGTAGCACCAGCAAGGAAATATGCGCTGTTATCATCAAATTCATTTGTATATACCTGAGCATAGACACCTGATACCAAGCCCTTGATACCTTGCTCGAAATATTCGAAAGTCCACTTCTCGTCACGGGTAGATTCTTCAGAGTAGTTAAGATCTACGCAAGAGGATAAAAGTAAAAAGGTAAAAAGGTAAAAAGGTAAAACCTTCACCATACCTTTGCCTCTAAAAAATATCTTTGTTCTCATATCTTTTTCTAATTTAATATTTACCTTTTTAGAACGTCACGTTGAGACCAACATTCACACTCTTCATCACAGGATAGCCTGTGTTGAGATTCTCTGCATCCATAGCGTCGATATTATCGAACGACAGGAGGTTCTGTCCCTGTACGAATACTCTTACGCCAGTAACCTTGAGAGGCTGTATGAGCGAAGCTGGCAACTTATAGTAAACCTCACAGTCGCGCAGTTTGAACCATCTTGCAGTGCGATACCAGATGGTAGAGTTCTGAGCATTGTTGGCTACGCTCTCAGTCGAAAGACGTGGGAAGAGTGCGTCAGCACCGAGCACATCGAAACAGTTGTTGTAATAATCCTGAGATAGATTACGGTTACCGGAGAGTGCTCCCCACACACCGTCAACATACATCAGGTTCTTTGTCTGGTTGTCAGCACCCTGGAATGTGGCATTAATACCGAAGCCTTTATACTCTGCACCGAGATTGAATGCATAGTTGAAGCTTGGGTATGTTGTGCCGTAGTCAAATGTAACATAGTCATTCTCATTGATGACACCGTCTTCATTGACATCCTTATATTTGATATCACCAACCTTTACCTGACCGAACTGCTGAACAGGACTATTGTCTATATCTTCCTGATCCTTGAAAAAACCATCGGCGATGAGTCCACGTGCAGCATCAGCATATCCACCTATTACTGACAGGTTATCATAAGCCGGTGTCTCAATCCACTCTAGGATTTTGCTCCTTACCATAGAAACATTCATTCCCAAGTTGACATTAAGCCCGTTGCTGAAGGTCTTGGCATAACGCAGGCCTACTTCGGCACCCCAGCTTGCCACGCGGCCCTTGTCATCATACGATGACTGGATACCAACTACAGCAGAGTTGAGCGAGCCGGCACTTACCAGGATGTTACGACGCTGCTGATAGAACGCATCGATTGTAACATCAAGACAGTTGGCAATTCTCAAATCTGTACCGATATTTGCCTTGTAAGCAACCTCCTGTGCGAAATCCTCTGTTGGGAACTGAGTCAGGAAAGCGCCCCATGAGCTGGAGAAGCTGGTGCCATACCAGAAGTTGCCATGTCCACTATTCCATGAAGCAAGCCAGAGACCTGCCTGTGGCACATAGTCAGTGTGCTGGATACCTCCTGAAACACGTACCTTTCCGTAGTTGATAAAGCTGCTCTCAGGCTTGTTGATATAGATATATCCCAGACCCAGTGTTGGCGAGAAAGCCCACTTGGCTGGATAGCTGCGGTTAGAGCCGTTAGCTGCCAACACTACATCAGCAATCAACTTGTTAGCATGATCATAATGAAGAGCCAGCTGCCAGTTGGTACGATACCACGTATTACTCTGACCGTCACGAATCTCGCCCTTGATATTATAGTTCGCATTGGCTCCGATGTTGTCACCGTTGTTCAGCTGTATTCCATATTTGAATCCGGCATTAAATGTAGCGATACGCCACTGTGAGTCAACCCAGTGGTTGAATGCCAGCTTATCTTCCACAGTACCCATGACTGTTTCCTGCATAGCACCTGCTGCATCATACCAGTTCCAGCCATACTGATAACCCTTCGAACGGGTTTCGTAAGTATTGGAAGAGTTGTCGTAAGATGCTCCAACGTAGAACTGCAGACCCTTTGTGATGACATCAAGATCTTGCTCCAGTGTAATGTTAGCCCAGATTTGACGCTGATGGGTCTTCATAAAACCTGCACCCTGTGACTTTGCCAGGAGGTTAAAGTCACCGTATGTCTGGCTACCGCCCCATACACCGCCTGCGGTCTTGATTGGGAATGCCAGTGCAGGCACCTTATACAGATGCCACCATGCATCATTTGAGTTCACGTTGGGCACACCATTTGTCTCCAGCAGGATACCCAGGATGTTTGTCTTCACCCTAGTGGTCTTGCTTACCTCGAAGTCTACATTAGCACGGATGTTTGCCTTCGAATACTTCAGCTGCGAGTTGAAGTCACCCTGATCAGGATTCTTATAAAGTCCGCGTGCATCAGTATAGTCGAGCTGTGCATAATACTGTACTTTCTCTGTACCGCCATAGAAAGAGATAAATGCATTCGACTCATGGGCTGTTTTCTTAAACACCTCGTCCTTCCAGTTTACATTTGGATACACATACGGATCACTGTTATCCTGGAACTTCTGAAGTTCTGAAGCAGAATATGCCGCAGCAAGACCATCGTTTGCACGAGCAGTATTCAGAGCCTTGGCATAGTCGTATGCGCTTACCATATCTGCCATCTGCGGGTTGAACTGGAACTTATGTGAAGCACCAACTTTAAAGTGGTACTTGCCGTCCTTTGTTCCATGTTTGGTCTTTACAAGCAGCACACCGTTGATACCCTCATGACCATAGAGAGCCACTGCAGCAGCGTCTTTCAGCACTGTAACGCTCTCCACCTCCTCTACAGTAAGGCGGTCGAGCGGACGCTCCACACCATCTACAAGTATCAGGATATCCTTCTCGCCAGTGGTCTGGACACCACGAATATTGAACGTAGCACCACGACCTTCTTCACCCTTAAAACCAGTATTCTGATAGGCATTCAGTCCGAGCAGCTTACCATACAGGGCGTCTGCCAGACTGATAGCTGATGTACGGCGGAGCTCTTCAGCTGTAATGGTTGTTGCTGCAGCTGTTGTAAGGAATTCAGTCTGCTCAACGCCATAGCCAAGATCTACCTTCTGCGACTGTTTATCGCTCAGCGTCACCTGGGCACTCACTGCCATAGGAGCACCACAAAGTCCCACCAAGGTATATAGAAATATATTTTTTATCTTCATAACTTTACTTTTTTACCTTTTTACTTTTTTACTTTTAAAGGTTACCATCCAGGATTCTGTGTCAGTCCGTATCCCTTTTGAATCTCCACACGTGAAACAGGGTCGAGATACCACTTGTTAGTCCAGTAGCCTGCATCCCACCAACGGCGGGCACCGTTAACAATCTGTGGCTTCTCGTATTCGAACTTCGGCCAAGGAGTGCCTTCCTTCCACTGAACATCCTCTGTTACATTTCCTGCATCGTCGACACCCATACGGTTGCCATTGTCATCAAGGCGATATACACGGATCTCGTGGAGTGGCTTGGTGAAGAGGTCTTTACGCATACGACGAATCATATCATATACGCGGTCACCACACTCTGCACCTATTTCACAGTTGCGCTCACGAAGAATCTCATTTATCAGGTTCTCTTTGTTGCTTGTCAGGTTCAGACTTGGGTTCATCGTCTCAAGACGCCCCAGACCCACACGGCTACGCACTACATGCAAATCATCCAAAGCACCCTTGAGATCGCCTGTCTCTGCCTTAGCCTCGGCACGGATAAGATACATCTCTGCGAGACGAATATAAGCAACACCGATATACTCATCTTCCATCTTTGATGAAGAATAATCGAGCATCCACTTGAACTTCCTGTATCTGGAAGCAGCATCGTCTTGTGTTGCATCACCAAATTTATCCTTGTTGTAATACATTCCGCCACCTTCCCAGAGATCTGCATAGTACAGTCCGTTATAATCGAATCCTGCAGGTAATGACTGTCTTGGAACAGATATTGTCTCATACAGACGTGGGTCACGATCTGCAAATATATCGATACCATTAGGATTGTTACCTTTGCCATAGATATTCTCGTAAGGGAAATTGCGACCATCCTGCATACCGAAACACTCCATCAGCTCATTGGTTGGCACGGCACCGCCCTGACGCAGACCGTCTAGACAGAATCCTTCCCATCCCCAGCCCCAGTGATTGACACGAGAACCATTTACCACATCGTCTGACAGGTATACAGAAGGCTGAGCATCGAATATCTTCTCATGATGTGTTGCATCATTACGATAGCGGTATGCGCGGCGGAAAGCCTTGCGATAACCTGCCTCATTCTGAGATTCAGGCTGAATCAGTTCATAATAGTTGCCGTTTGCCGCATTGTCGTTGAAGAAATCATTGCAATACTGAAGGCAGCGCTGCCACAATGAAGGATCCTCCTTGCCGAACCATACATGCAGCTCATCCTCGAGACCTGTTGGTTTCTTGGTATATGTAATGTATGGCTGACTGTTGTTGAACAGCGGCGAAGCAGCATGCATCCACAACTTAGCTCGCAGTGCACGGGCAGAAGCTTTAGTCAGACGTCCTGACCACTGGCCAATATCCTCATTTGGAACATTCCAGATGAAACCAGGCTCATTGATTGCGCATTGGAGAATAGAGTCGATGAACTCCACGGTCTGGAAAGCAGTAGCACGTCCTTCCTCAAAGCCTTCTCCTACTCCGAAAGCTTTCTTCACGAGGCAGAGTCCACCGAAATTACGGAAAGCATCGAAATAACGACTTGCCATAATTGTGTAAGCCTCACCACGCAGACGACTCTTCTCGCTATCAGTCATGTCGGGCACTTTCTCAAGATTCTCGACAAGTTGCCAGCACTTGCGCACAGTTTCATATATAGAAATTCGGCCATCACCATCCGGATTACCTGTCTTGTATGCAAACTTCCCCTGATAGTTTCCGTTAGGGTTATCCTGGCTGTCTTCCGACATATTTCCTGTGTAGTAAGTCTGCTTTGGACCACCCCATCCACAATAGCACTGATATGAGTCAGAAAGCGCATCGATAGGTGTAGCATTCATCATGTTTCCTGTAGTGTATGTACAGTAAATCTGTCCATAAGCACTCCAGAGGAAATTGCGGGCATATTCCGCCTTAGAGAACACGGTGTCGACATTCACATCTACACCAGGTGACTTCTCCAAGAAAGCGTTACCAACATTGAATTCGTCGACGCAAGCCGTGAATATGCTGGTAGTCAGCCCTAAAGCCAATATGTAACTAAATATCTTTTTCATATTCCTTTTTACTTTTTTACTTTTTTACCTTTTTACCTTCATTAGAAGTTTACTTGGAAACCAAAGTTATACACGCGTGTCATAGGATAACGCATACCGAGGTCGAGGTTTGATGAGCCGGGAGCTTCGGGGTCGTTACCCTTGAAGTCGGCAAATGTCAACAGGTTCTGTCCTGACGCATAGAATCTTATGTAGTTAAGAAGCGGCAGGAACTTTGGCTTGTTGATAGTATAGCCAATCTCCATATTCTTCAGACGCACATACTTAGAATCGATAATCCAAGCCTGCGAGTCACGGTTATTATGAACGCGGTTGGTGAACGAGATACGTGGTAGGATAGCATCACGGTTATCCTCTGTCCAAGAGTTGTCTGCAACCCACTGTACCAATGCGGAAGTATTAGTAGAACCGAACTGATCACGGAAATATCCGTTCAGCGCACGGCTTGTGTTGTCAGCACCTACCCAAAGCATTGAGAAGTCAAGACCCTTCCAGTTCAGGCTGGCATTGATAGACCAAGTGATTTCAGGGTTATCAGTATAGCCGAGAGGCTTCTGGTCGTTCTGGTCGATGATACCGTCGCCATTGAGGTCTACATATACGCTATCACCATATTTCAACTCAACATTCTGGTCTGGCAGATCTACTCCATATACCTCTTTATAATGTTGTGCAGTGTTCTCATTATAGAACTCGAAGAGATCGTAGCCGAAGCGCTGTCCTACAGGCAGACCTGTCTGGCTCAGATAGTCATACATTGGCGGTACTTCAAGCATCTCGATAACCTTATTGCGTGCAAATGCCAAGCTTGGACTAATGTTGTAACGGAAGTCTCCTATCTTGTCGGACCACTTCAAAGTCAGTTCATAACCGTGATTCTTTACTCGACCCTCATTGACATAGCTTGATGGCAAGCTTGTTACTGCCGGCAGCAGAGAAGCGTTGGATACGAGGATGTCCTTACGGTCTTCCCAGAACATATCAAAGTTAACTGTCAAACGGTCGCCGATGAATGCTGCGTCAACACCGACATTAATCTTCGAAGCAGTCTCCCATGTAACATCAGGGTTACCCGCAGTAAGCTCTTTTACAGCCTGAAGCCAGCCACCACTGGTACCAAAGTTCGCACCACGATTTTGTGCGTTTGAAGTCATTGAGCCGGTGTAGAACTGCCAAGCACCTGGCAGATAGAGGAATCGTGCACCATTGGTATAGTCATTACCTACCTTACCCCACGATCCGCGGAGTTTCAAATAGCCGATATATTTCTTGATGGGCTCCCAGAACTTCTCGCTTGATGGTATCCATCCCAAAGAGAAAGAGGGGAATGTACCATAGCGCTTACCCTCGGCAAAGTTCTCAGAACCGTTGTAACCGATATTGAAATCGATCATGTAACGTGTGTCGTAGTCGTAGGTTACACGGCCAACGAGTCCCACATAGCCTTTAGGAATTGACTGGTAGATGCTATTGTCTACGTCCCATGGATAATATGTCTTACTCTGATTATAAAGTACGAGCGCGCCCACATTATGCTTGCCAAACTTTCGGTTATAGTTGAAACTTGCCTCAGCATACCAATTACGGTTACCCCACTTGCCTTCTGAGTAAGGCAGGGTCCAGGTGATGTTCTCCTTGCGGAGCACTTCCTGACCGTCAACGATTGTTGCCACGTACGTAACACCGGTACCGAAACCGTTGTGGCGGTCTTTCTGGGCAGTATAGTCGGTATTGTATGACCCCTTGATCTTAAAGTCAAGACCTGGGGTAATGAAACTCATGTCGAGTTTATACTGAAGGTCGAGATTCAGCACGTTGGTGCTCTGGTTCACGTAACCCAAGTCGTAGTAGTTAGACAGGGCATCGCGGTCGTAATTACCTACTATATTCTTATCGGCGATGATATGACGGCCTTGGTCGTCAACACCGATACCTGCATATGGAGTAGCTCCCTGCAGATAGCGGAAGATGAATGCCTCACCGCCTCCGAGGATGGTACGGTTTTGCACGCGGCCACCGAGTGTCAGCGACAGCTGGCTATACTTCGACACATCAATATCAAGGTTGGCACGGTAGTTGAAGCGCCTGTATCTGAAGGTCTCATCTTCATTCTTCGAGAAGGTCTCAAAAAGAGAATTCTGGTTGAGGAAACCTGCCGATACAAAGTATCTCATCTTTTCTGTACCGCCATTCACATTCACATTCACCTGTTCTTGCCATGCGGCATCCTTCATCATATAGTCAATCCAATTAGTATTGGGGAATGTTGTAGGCATGTCGCCTGTGCGGAAATGCTCCATAACATCCTGACTAAACTTAATACCAGTGTTAGAGTATGGTGTGTAGTCTGTAATATTGGCTGTACCAGGCCACTGGCTCATGGGCAGAGCGTCGGTAATGGCCGAGTAGTTCCACATCTTTCCGTATGTGTAAGAGTCAGCGAAATCCACGAACTTTGATATCTGCTGTACGGCAGCACTTGCAGAAACAGTTACCGATGCCTTACCAGGAGTACCGCGCTTTGTGGTAACAAGGATAACGCCGTTGGCACCACGCACACCGAATACAGCTGTTGCAGAAGCATCCTTCAGGATTGAGATATCAGCAATTTCATTTGGGTCGAGCTGTCCGAATGGGCGCTCAACACCATCAACGAGCACCAAAGGATCTGCACTATTCAGAGAACCAGTACCACGCACACGGATCACAGGCTCATCCTCACCAGGCATACCTGAACGCTGTACTACCGACATACCTGGCAGTTTACCCTGCAATGCATTGGCCACGCTGGCAACTGGCGCCTTCAGCAGTTCATCACCATTGACAGCGGATACAGCTCCTGTGATGGTCACTTTCTTCTGTTGGCCGTAGGCGATAACCACAACCTCCTCAAGATTCTGAGCGTCGGGTTTCATGCTCACCGCCATCTTACGGCTCGCCTTCAGTTTCTGGGTAACATAGCCGATGTAAGAGAACTCCAGGCTTGCATTCTGCGAAACAGAAGGCAACACGAAATTACCATCGAGATCGGTGATTACACCAGTTCCTGTGCCTGCCACTTTAACGGAGACACCGATCATGGGTTCACCTGTCTCATCTTTCACCTGACCTTCCACCCGGATACCCTGGGCAAAAGCCACACTGGGCAAAAAGCACAATAGTGCCAATAGCCCAAAGAGATAAGATTTACATTTTAATTTCATACAAAAATTAGTTGGTTTATAATTAGTTTTGATGCTTCCTTGTTAGTTACTATTGTTAGTTACTCGAAGATCATTGTTTTAATAATCGTTTGCAAAGATAAGACAAATATTTAAATTATTGCAAATTTTTTTTGATAAATATTGATACTTTTTTGCAAAAGTACGCGTTTTCGCGTGAAAATAGTACATTTTTAACTAAAAAGTGCGAATAAGTGTAAAAAGTACAATATCGTATTTTAAGCTATTTTTGCAATAAATGTACTTAATACACTTAACCCTTTTGAACTGTTTTTACTTACCTTTTAACCAAATCTCATACTTTTGAAGGACATCTTTACGGAGCTTATCCGCGAATTCCTCATAATAGCACTCGTCAATGGGGCGACGCAAGTCGCGCTGATGATACCAGAAAGCACGCGCTAGCCAATAGAGAATATCCTCAAGTGGCGGCACAGAGAACCGCAACCAGCGATTCAACCACCAGGAGATAAAATACACACAATCGTCATAACTCTCAGGACACTTCTTATCCTTTTCAGGCAGAGGAAGCCTTTGGGCTATATGGGTCACCTCTTTAGCGAGCCCCCAGCCACAAGATAACTGTTCATAGTTTATCATAGCTAAAACACGTCTAACAGGTTTGACTCAAGGTTATTCCAGAACATCTGGTCATCTTCAGGTATGCCATAGTCATTGCGAAGCCAGAGAGCATATTCGAGCACGATATACCGCACCATATTGTCGAACGAACGAGCCTCACCCTTTCTCAGATAGTCAGACAGTTCAAAACGAGCCTCCTCCCACAGCTGATTATCGGTAAACACACGGATATCATCGACATCCTCGTCAAACAACTCACATAGCTTTACCGGTTCGATATTCCTCGCGATACACACCACTTCACCTGTGTGCAGAGAATCTGAGGCATCGAGCATGCCGATAAGATATCGCGTGGCCGGGCCAACGCAGATGAAATAGTCATCACAGAGTCTCTCTGCTGCCGTACGTACGAACTCGTGCAGACCGGGCATCGGTACGATACCGAATGGATCCATTACTTTTCTGAAACTGATCTCGGATGCCTTGCATCCCATTTTAATTTGATTGACTGTAAACATAACTTTTTGATTTTTAATTGTTTAATGACATATAAAGTCCACTATATCTATCTTCTGTTGCTTTTGTTCCGGTGTGGCATGGTCTTCTAAAAGTCTGCTCACATAGATGGGGTAGATGAAATCTTTTTGAGCCTCTGCCGCAACCTCACTCCATCGCTGGAAGGTCTTCCCGTCGGGATCGGTATCGGGAAAGAGTATCACCTTTTGCTCACGCAGCGGTTTTAGCAAATGGGGTTGGAGCATGCTGAGACCGCCGCTGGCCATCCAGAGATATTCTGGTCTGCGCTGCGACATGATGACGGCCGTCTTCTCACTCTCCACCACGGCAACGGGCTTATGGCGCAGATATGCCAACGGCAGCTGATGCAGTCCGAAAAGACAGCGTTGGACATTTAGTTCACCATTATACCCCGACCATACCTTCAGCCGTGCCGACACCCATGTGGGATGTTTACCTGGCGATTTGTCGCGATGACAGTCATCGCGGTAGAACATGATCTTGCCGTCGCGTGTCACACCATGCTCGTCGAGCTGCCAGAAGATCACTCCCCCATCCCGGCTCTTGCCAAGATGGAATCTCTGCGCTGCATGAACCATCTGCTCATAGGATAAATAGTTGCAGTTTACGAGAGCCTTACAGAACGTCGTTTCTGTACTGAGGCAACTATACCACATAGGTAAATGTTCAGGGGAATCGTCATCCCCATATATTGCCCCCCATATATATAGGGGGGCATAATTAGGGGTAAGGCTATTCCCCTGAAAAATCGATACTTGTTTCTTGTCCGGCGACGGGTTTTGATTCTGTTTCATCTTTCTTTTCTTCTTTGGGTTTCTGTTTCGATTTCTTTTTGAAGACTTTCTTCGGCTCACCCACCTGTTGCGGTAGTCCGTGCTCATCAACTGTAAAGTAGAGTTTGTCAATGATGTCATGTTTTCTTGTAAACCTCTGTTCAAGTGAGAATACTCGGTTGGCATCCTTGAATGTTGAGTATACCTCAAATGCCTTGTCGGTGAGTACCGTGCCGAGCCATCCGCGAAGAGAGGAGTCCATCGTACTTTTGTTTTCGTGGATCACGCAGGCGATGCAGCACTTGCCAATGGTTGCTGCCTTTAGCAGTTTCTCTACGGCCATCTTCGACTCCACAGGATCGTTCACGTTAGCCACCTCATCGGCAATGCCGTCGAGAATCACCAGGTCGGGCCTGTACCATCCGATTGCGCCCAGCACCAGTTTCAGGCGTTCTTCCCAACTCTCCATGCGGATGTTGATGATATCGTAGAGTGCATCAGGAAACTCTTCCACATCCACCAGTGGCACGATGCGGTCGGTAAGAATCTCCTTCGTTGACTGTATGCTCTGCTCAGTGTCTATCCACAGCACATGTATGGGGTTTGGCGATGGGCGCCGGAAAGCCAGCACCTCCTGCCGGGCACAACACGCCATGATGATCGACAGGATGAAGGTCTTGCCAGTCTTCGCCTTACCGGTAAATGCCACCAGTTCTCCACGGGGAAGGATTGGTTTGCCGAACAGTCGCAGCAGAAACTCCATCTCTGGCACATCCATCTCACGGGTGACGCGATGCGCCTCGAGCCTACGTGCCATTTCCGGATCAGTGCCGGCTAGCAGCAGTTCTTCGTTTAAGATTCTCTCATTTTCTTGCATGGCAATCGTTGAATTCGTCAAAGTGATTTTCCGCTATATCGATAATCTGGTCACGGATGCCATCGAAAAAGTCAGCGAAGTCTTCCTGTCCCATTTTATATGCAATATTCACAAGAATACGCAATAAGATGGCGGCACTTACCTTCCAGATATACTCTTTCTTGAAATAGCGGTTGTCGATATGAGCAATTGACTTCATTTCTTGCAACTTTGTCTCCTTCCTTGCTGTGTCCATAATCTTCAGGATTAAGTTTTCTAATCGTTGGTTATTCATCTCAATGTTTGATTTTTTCTACAAAGATAATGTCTTTATTGGAAAGTGCTCACGCAGCTACGTTGCGTAAAAACGGGCACGAAGAGACGAATTTTTAAGTATTTTTAGCAGGCTGCGCATGATTTTGCGAACCCGAGGCTTTTATAGAATATTAAGAGCCAAGTATGTTCAAATAAGTGGCTCTTATTATTCAATAAGTGCCACTTATTTACCAAGAAGAAAACATTAGTTTATATTAGTTAATTTTGTAAAAACATTTGGAAAAATTCGAATCCGTGTGTAACTTTGCATCTGAAAACAAACTTAATCAATATCCGGCAATGATACAACATGAATTCAAGATCCGTTTCTACGGACGCACGGAACTGGCACAGGAGTATTTCCCCAACATGCATCCGATAGCAGCATGGGCAAAACTGAAGCTATGGCTGAGCATCAACCCCGACCTCTGCTATCTGACAAAACTGAGAGTACGATCCTTTACCTCGGCTCAGGTAGAGGAGATCGTCAAGATATTAGGAGAACCGTGATAATAGTGAATAGTGATTAATGAATAGTGAAGAATTATGGAAAAGGTTAGTATTGACAACAAAGCAAAGCTTTCAGAGCATTTCACACTATGTGAGATGACAAAGACAAAACACGTGACGAAGGATGGTAACATCCCTTCGAGAGTAATAATCGAAAACCTGCGCAGGCTCTGTACAGACTGGCTGGAAGAGTTACGCAGACGCTATAACCTGCTATATGGCGGCGACAGCGATAAAGAGAAACCGATAATCATCAATAGCGCATATCGTTCACCCGAGGTAAACCGTCTTGCCGGTGGAGTGGCAAGTTCTAACCACCTTACGGGCTGCGCTGTCGACATCCGCTGCAACGACAAGGTACAACTGCTCCGCTATGCCGTCATCCTGATCGACATTGCAGAAGAGCATCAGTATAGTCCAGACTTCGACGAACTCATCCTCGAAGCTCGCGGCACATCACTGTGGATACATTTTGCCGCCAGACCATCAAACAACCGCCGCAAAATAACATGGATTTAAGAAAAACACGAATAAGTGTAATAATTACATTTAATGCAATTATAACCTTAAATTCAATATTGTACTTTTTACACTTATTCGCACTTTTATGCTAAAATTATACCAATTTTGTGTTAAAAAGCTAATTTTAGCAAAAAAGTATCAGAATTTGTCAATATTTGTTTGTGCTTTTTAAGAAATTTACAATATCTTTGCAACCGATTTAGTATGTTTTCGAACGACTATAGACTGATTATATAACTAATAAAAGCGTATGAAGATTAACAACTCAACCTAACAAAGGCATGTGCCATGACTTGGTACATTACTAACGAATTTTCGTTTCTAATTTTTAATGTGAATCAACAACAATATTATCTAAGTATAACACTTACGTATGAATCAAAACTTTAGAAAAACTGCGCTGATGGTGGGTGCATTCTCCCTTTTGGGACTTTGTTACTCTCCTAAAGCCTATGCCGCTGAAGCACCACAGGATGTTCAGCAGGCAACGAAGAAGATTACAGGTACTGTAGTCGATGCAGAAGGTCCCGTTATCGGAGCCAGTGTTATTGAAAAAGGTACCTCGAACGGTGTTGTAACCGATTTCGATGGTAACTTTTCTCTTAATGTGAAGCCAGGTGCTACGATTGTCATTTCGTACATCGGTTACACTACTCAGGAGATTGCAGTAGGCGATCGCTCAACTTTCAACGTAAACCTCAAAGAGGATGAGGCTGTTCTCGAAGAGGTGGTAGTAGTAGGTTACGGTGTCCAGAAGAAGAAGCTGGTTACTGGTGCTACTGTTGAGGTAAAAGGTGAGGATATTACGAAGCTGAACACCACGGAGGTACTCGGCGCTCTTCAGAGCCAGAGCCCTGGTGTATCCATCCAGTCCGTTGGTGGTCAGCCTGGTGATGGCTTTAAAGTGTCCATCCGTGGTGCTGGTACCAATGGTGACACGAAGCCTCTGTACGTTATCGACGGCGTGGCCGGTGGTGACATCAACAACCTGAACCCTGCCGACATCGAGCGTATCGACGTGCTGAAGGATGCCGCTTCCTGCGCCATCTACGGTTCGGCAGCTGCTAACGGTGTCATTCTCGTGACAACTAAGCAGGGTAAGGAAGGTAGCATCGAGGTCAGCTATGATGGTAACATCGGATGGCAAAACATCTATCGTCTGCCACAGATGCTAAACGCAAAGGAATATATGCAGATGATTGACATTGCGACCTTCAACTCTGGAGAAACTCCTATCGTATGGGAAAAATACTTCAAAGGTCAAGAGCAGCTTCTGGCCGACTATCGGAGTGGTGCAAACCCAGGAACAGACTGGATTAATGAACTTCGCAACAAAAATGCCATCAAAACCTCTCACTCACTTAATGTGGCTGGTGGTAATGACCGTTCCAAGTTCTCTTTGGGTGTAGGTTATCAGTATCAAGACGGTACCTTCGGTGGAAAATATTCCAAGTCAGACTTCCGCCGCTTAACACTGCGTCTGAACTCGGAACATGTTGTTTATCGTAACAGCAAAGGACTTGATGTGATTAAGGTTGGTGAGAACATTTATTATAGCCACAAGCAGAATCAGGGTATCCAACAGGGCGACATGTATGGCAATACACTGTCTTATATGCTGCGCGCGATTCCTCTTATTCCTGTTTATAATGCCGATGGAGATTTCTTCGGTTACAATGACGTAAAGAGCATGGGTATGTTCAACTATAATGCGTACATCTCCAATCCTCTTGCATCATTGTCATACACCTCAGCCTCTAACAACAAAAATGTCGGTCGTAATCTGAACACTGTTGGATACATTGAGATTCAACCTATTAAGGGTCTGGTCTATCGTGGACAGGTAAGTTACAATTCTGGTACTTATACCTATCGTGAATTCAGACCGACCTACCAGTTAACTGATCAGACTGGTGGTTACAACTTTACCAGCAGTGCCTACAACTCAATTAGTCAAGGTTGGAGTTGGGGTATGACCCACACTCTGAACTATAAGTTTGACGTGGATAAACACCACTTCGATATTTTGGCAGGTACCGAGTATAGCGAGAGCCGTCCTGATTTCGGTTTCTCTCTGACTGCTGATGCCAAGAATGCTATTGTTCCTGACTTGAAGCATGCTTACATGGGCCTGATGAAAGATAAAGAATCAAAAGCTACTGTTGGAGGTCTGCCTTATAGCGATATCCGCAGCCTTTCATACTTCGGACGTCTGAATTATGACTATGCAGAGAAGTATATGTTCTCAGCAATCATTCGTGCTGATGGCAGCTCTGTATTTGCTCCTGGACATCGTTGGGGTTACTTCCCCTCATTCTCTGCAGGATGGGTAGTCAGCAACGAGAATTTCATGAAGGGCACTTCTTCTTGGCTTGATTTCCTGAAAATTCGCGCAGGTTGGGGTCAAAACGGTAATAAGAACGTTAGTGCCTTCCAATATGAGGCTGCTTTCGCTTACGATGCATTCAGCATGTATGCATTCAGTAATGAGAAAGACAATCCTACCAAGGGTGCTTCACTCTCACGTCTGAAGAACGAAGACCTGACATGGGAGACATCAGAGCAGATTAACGTCGGTTTCGATGCTCGTTTCATTGGTGGTAAATTAGGTTTAAACTTCGACTGGTATCAGAAGACCACTAAGGATTTGATTCTGGACGTTCCTGTTTCACCAACCACAGGTTTCTCGACTCAAAAGGCCAATGCAGGTACTGTACGCAACCGTGGTATCGAAGTTGCCCTGAACTGGCGCGACAATATCGGTAAGGATTTCGAGTACAATATCGGGTACAACATTGCCTATAATAAGAATAAGGTAACTAAGGTCAATAGTTCTCAGAAATACAACAATGGTGGTAACAACCTCTTAGCTATGGGTACTGGATATATGGCTCGCTTCGAGGAAGACCAGCCTATTGGCTATTTCTGGGGTTACAAGACTGCCGGTCCAATTCAGAATGAGGCTGACCTCGCCGCTTACATTGCAACTCTGAAGGATGGCAATCCTGCAAACTCTCTCCAGGGTACAGATTTGCAGGTAGGCGATTTGAGATTTGTCGATACCAATGGTGACGGTATTATTAACGCTGATGACAAGACCAACATAGGTGATCCTAATCCCGATGTAACGATGGGTATCAACCTCGGTGCCTCATACAAGGGCTTCGACATCAATATCACCGGATACGCTGCACTTGGACAGCAAGTGGCTCGCAGCTATCGCAACTTCGCTGACAGTTACTATGAGAACTACACCACTGAGGTGTTTGATTATTGGAATGGTGAGGGAACCAGCAGCAAATATCCGAAGTTCGTTTATATGAACCGTGGTATGAACTGGCAGTCCATCTCTGACCTGTATATCGAAGATGGTGACTATTTCCGCTTGCAGAACCTGACCGTAGGCTACGACTTCGCCAAGCAATTGCTTAAGAAATCTCTGTTCTCACAGCTGCGCGTTTATTTTGCAGCTCAGAACCTGTTCACCATTACTGGTTACAAGGGAATGGATCCTGAGAATGGTAGAGCGCTCCGCAGTGGTGAGCCTTGGATCACGGGCGTTGACCTGGGTAACTATCCTCAGCCACGTACCTACATGGTGGGTGTAAACATCAAGTTCAAGGGCAAGGATGCTCATAAGGAAGAGGCAAAGACTGTCTACGTGAAGGATGATGCAGAGATTGCTCGTCTGAACGACGAACTGAACAAGCTGCGTGCTGAAAACGCTGACCTTCGCAACCAGAAGCCTGAGAAGGAAGTCGTTTATCAGAAGGATATCGTAACATTCCCATACCTGGTTAACTTCACCGTGAACACAACAGACGTTGTTAACCGTGAGAAGGTGAACCTTGAGACTGTCGCCAACATGATTAAGTCTACTCCTGACAAGAAGTACAATGTTGTAGGTTATGCCGACATGCAGACCGGTACTACCGAGGGTAATGCTCAGCTGGCACAGGGTCGTGCACAGAGCGTTTACGACATCCTGGTCAACCAGTATGGCGTATCACCTTCACAGCTCGTAAAAGACTCTAAGGGTGGTGTTGACTACATGTACTTCAACGATGAACAGCTTAGCCGCTCAGTCATCATTTCTGAGGTGAAGTAACCCCCTGAACTTACAAACTTATAAATTCAGAACATCAATAAGATATGAAAAAGATATTTTTATTAGCTACAGCCGTTGCAACACTGGGATTCACATCCTGTGACATCGACAGTGTAGAGAACATCGGTGAGATGTCTACCAGTGAGTTCCCAAAATCGGACTCTGACATCGAGGCTGTATTGGCTGGTGTTTATCAGAACTTGAACGAAACGCATGCCAATCCACAAATGTCGTTCCTCTATGCAGCCTGTCTGGCCTCAGACGACCAGCTTGGTGGCGGTGGAACCAACGATAAGCTGATGCAGGCAGAGGACTTACTTCTCAATACTGGATCAGATATGACCAATCAATTCTACGCAGACCGCTTTAAGGGTATTGCCCGTGCAAACACACTGATCAAAGTGTTGTCTGAAGCTGAAATGTCAGAGGATGTCAAGAATGTGGGTCTTGGTGAGACATTGTTCCTGCGCGCCTTCTATTATTATGAACTGGCTTCCATGTATGGCAATGTGCCTCTGATTACTGATCCCGAACAAGAGAACAGCAATCAAGGTGATGTCAAAGTGCTTTGGGGACAGATTCTCCAAGATCTCCGCGATGCCTGTCAAAAGCTGCCCTCAGTAAGACGCTCTGACGGACGAATCGATAAATACACAGCTGAGGCCATGCTCGGTCGTGCCTGGTTATTCTATACAGGTATGTACTGCAATGGTACATCAACGGCAGATCTCGTCAGCACATCTTATAACCCGCTGACCTCAGTAGAAATGCCCGACGGAACTACGCTGACCAAGCAGGATGTGATCAGTTTTATCGATGACTGCGTGAACAACTCTGGCTACTCATTGGTACCTGACTTCCGTAACCTCTGGGCCTATACCAACAAAACTGTGGTAAACGACTATCCTTACACAGCAGGTCAGAACCTGAAGTGGGTAGAGGATGACAACGGTATCAACCCAGAATCGATGTTTGCCATCAAGTTCAACAAGCTGGCTTCTTGGAGTACTACCATCGGCTACTCTAACGGTATTGCCTTGCACTTTGGTGTCCGTGGTGCCCAGGACTATAAAAAAACCTTCCCCTTCGGTCAAGGCTGGGGTGCAGGTCCTGTAGCTCCTAATCTGGTGAAGGACTGGAAGGCTGCTGAGCCCGACGATATACGTTTGCGCGCTACAGTATGCTTCGTCAACGATACTCAGGAGATGGCAGGTTATACATACGGTGGTTGGGCCGACTTCGTACAGGAGACCGACTACTACCAGAAGAAGTGGTCGCCCATTGTCTGCGAGAACAAGGGTGCAGTTCCTGGAGCCGAGGGTGAGGATCCTCCTGCATATGTTGTGTTTGAGAATTCTATGTATGGTTATACCGGTGGTTTGGCTGGTGGATACGGAAACAACTTCCAGCTTGACAACATCCACGACCTCGTTCTCATTCGCTTCGCTGATGTGCTGCTGATGCAGTCTGAGCTGAAAGAAGATGTATCAGGTATCAATAAAGTACGCGCAAGAGCCGGTCTGCCTGCTATTAGCCAATATTCTCTGGATGCTCTTAAGAACGAGCGCCGTTGGGAGTTCGCTTGTGAGGGAATCCGTTGGAACGACATCCGTCGCTGGCACATCGCTTCCACCGCTTTGGCAAAACAAGAAGGTCAGCCCATTTACTATTGTGGTAATCCAGCTGTTAATGAAGTACACAACGGAGGCTATGCTGCTCGTTATAACGCAACGGCTGGTTTCCAGAAGATGCCAGACACACAGATTTCCCTCGGTACTGTTGTGCAGAACGATGGTTGGACAGATTCCTCTTCTGAGTATGGCGGCTGGTAATCCGAACAAAGTTCAATATTAAACAAGAAGACAAAATGAAAAAATCAATATTATTTATGGTTGCAGTACTTGGTCTGCTGACCTCCTGTGACCCCTCCAAAGACAGCAAAGAAATACCAGGCGACTCCGGTTTGACTGGTGAGCAGCTGACAAACGGTTTCACCACAAAGCAGTATGCTGATGAGACCTATACCACAGAGGCCCCTGACGGTAACTATTTCACATACTTTACCTCACCCTCTCGCGTGGTGACAATCTACCAGCTTGATGATGAAGGAAATCGTAACGTCCTTTCTGCCGGTGAGGCAAACGGCACTTTCAAGATTGTGCCGAAGCGTGGTAATCCCACTGAGCAGATTTATTATATTGAGACAATGGACATGAACGGTAATATCATTACTGGACAGAAGACAGCTACAGTATATGTTCCCCAGGAACTTGAACCTGCAGTACGTTGGCTTGCCAGTGACGCTTACGGTTCAAAGGTTTGGAAATGGGATACAGAATTCCGTGCTGGCCCTGTATGGGGTAATGTTGGTTACGCTGCCGGCGATGACTGGACAGGCGGTATTTGGTGGGGTGCAACTCCTGAAGAACTGACAGGACAGCTGCAGCACTCTGACACAGGTGTGGCTACTGGTGAGGAAAACTCTAATGCTACGATGGTCATCTATGATGATGGAAACATTGCCTGCTACGATGCTGGTGGTAACCAGATTCGTAAGGGTAAATACTCTGTAGAAGACTTCCAGCTGGAGCGTCACATCCCATCTGTAGACGGTTCTCAGGCTAATTGGGCTTACGGTAAGCTGAAGACTACTGAAGGAGCTATCCTATTCCCGTTCCAGATCAATTCCGGTGGTAAAAAGCCGACTGATTTCGAAATCATCGACATTGATGCCAACCACCTGCGTCTGATCCACGCACCAGAAGGTACAGGTAGCTGGGGTGAAGCTACATGGTGGGCATTCGCCAGCTACACAGACAATGAGGCTGCTATGACTAACTTCGACACGAAGGACTGGACCTGGGATACCGAATTCCGTGAGGACGGTGCTGTCTGGGGTAACTTAGGTTATGCCGCTGGTGAAGACTGGACAAGTGGTATCTGGTGGGGTTCTACTCCCGAGGGTCTGACAGGTCAATTGCAGCACTCTGATACTGGCGTTGCTACTGGTGAGGAAAGCGCAGAAGCTACTATGACCTTCAATTGGAAGAATGACAAGGTAACTTGCTATGCAGCTGACGGTTCTGAAATCCGTTCTGGAAACTACTCTGTTATATGGTTTGGTGGTGAGCGTATTCAGCAATCTGTTGATGGATCTCAGGCCAACTGGGCTTATGGCACACTGTCCACCGATCCTGGTTCTATCCTATTCCCATTCCAGATTAACTCTGGTGGCAACAAGCCGACTGATTTCGAGATCATGCAGCTCGATGAGAATCACCTGAAGCTTATCTATGCAGCTCCTGGTACAGGTGGCTGGGGTGAGGCTACTTGGTGGGCATTCAAGAAGAAGTAATCCTGCTTAGAATCCCAAACTCTATATCTCCGCCCTGCAGCATTCCGCTGCAGGGCGGTTTTTGTGAAGGATTTATTTGGCTGTTTCAGAGAATTGTTGTAATTTTGCACCGATAATGAAAACCGGGGTTAAGAAATACTGGAATTGGGGCGTGTCGGTGCTTGTTGGCATCGGCATATTCTTGTTCTGGTATTGCTGGTATCCGCATGCCCTGTCATATCAGGAACAGTATCAACTATTTCTTTGGACAGGCGATTATCTCATTGAGAAATGTAGTATTCCCAGCGGCTTTGCTGACTGGATAGGAGAGTTTATTGTACAGTTCTATTATGTAGACTGGCTGGGAGCATTGCTGTTGGCTATGGTGTTTGTGATTATGCAGAGGCTATGTCTTAGGCTTTTGCAGAATCATGGGGACAGTCCCCATGTTATTCGTCTTCGACTACTCACACAGGGGACAGTCCCCATGATTCTGAGCCTGATACCTGTAGTATTGCTATTGTGGCTTATGGGCGATATCAATGTGATGTTGTCGCTGCCCATAGCAATAATATTGTCACTTGCACTTGCCTGCTGGCGGATAAAGAAAAGCCTTATTCCCGAGCTGCGCTCGCCTACCCGTTGCCTTTCATGGATAGATCTCCTTATCCTCCCTGTGGCATACTGGCTTGCAGGTCCAGCGGTGTGGATATACGTCATTATCCGCATAATACAGACAGGATGGAAACATCTCTGGACAGCCGGTTGGCTACTGGCAGTGATAGTGATGTCATATGCCTGGTTCCTTCCACAATGGCCCTTGCAGCAAGTGATGACAGGACTGACATATTACCGTATACCACTCCACTATCCACAGCTGAACGGATACGACAAGGATATGTACGAGCTTATCCGTCAGGATTATCTGGTCAGGAATGAAAGATGGGATGAGATTGTAAAGCGTGCTGGGGAGTATCAGGTAAAGACTCCATTCTGGTCGAACTGCGTTAACCTTGCCCTGTCGCAGAAGCGCCTTCTGGCAGACCGTATGTTCGACTTCTATCAGAGTGGCGAGGATGCACTCATCATGCCGCGTGTGAGAGACCTTACATCGATGCTTCCCACAGCAGAGGCCTTCTGGCGATTAGGCATGATAAACTCGGCACAGAGATACATGTTTGACACACAGGAGTCGATCCTTAACGGGAAGAAGAGTGGCCGCTGCACCAAACGAATTGCAGAATGTATGATAGTAAACGGACACTATAAGACTGCTGCCAAGCAACTCGATATCCTGAAAAAGAGCCTCTTTTACAGCAACTGGGCAGAGGAGATGGAGACGCTGATAAAGAGTAACAAGGTTGACTCTCATCCACTATATGGCAAACTGCGCAAGCTGAGATATAAGGACAATTTCCTATATAGCTATGAAGAGATAGAGAAGATGTTTGGTCTGCTGTTTATCAACAACCAGGAAAATAAGATGGCACTCGACTACTTTATGGGACAGATGCTCCTGAAGGGCCAGATGCAGGGATTCCAGCAGTATATGGGATGGGTACAGCAGTATGGCGGATATCGCCAGATGCCATTAGGCTACCAAGACGCTATGCGATGCATACAGATGCAGGGTAACGTACAGGGCTCGCCATACGCAGAATATGTCAAAAGAATGATGGCAAAGAGAAGAGGTGAGAGTGAAGAGTGAATAGTGAATAGTGGATAGTTATGATTACTAGGGTGGCAGAGTGGAAAGCAATGATGAGGCAGGCGACGACGATATTGGTGGCCGTGTTGGTAGCTGTGCTGCTGGCTGTGGGATGTACAAAACAGCCTGAGAATCCTGTGCAATCAGACAGGTTGCCAGAGATCTACCCGGACTATATCGGGGTGACGATTCCTGCAGATATAGCACCTCTGAACTTCAACATGAGCGACGAAGCTATCGAACAGGTGGATGTGATGGTCAATGGCAGTAAAGGTGGTAAGCTGCATGCCAACGGGAAATGGGCAGAATTCGATATCGACGAATGGCATACGCTAACGAAACAGAATATCGGAGGAAAACTGACCGTGACAGTATGTGCCAGAAAGGATGGCCGATGGCTGCAATATAAAGACTTCACAATCAACGTAAGCCCCTACCCTCTTTATGACTGGGGACTGACATATCGCCGCATAAAACCAGGATATGAGGTAGGTGGCGACATCGGCATCTACCAGCGCGACATCCACAGCTTCGAGGAGTACGCTATCCTCACGGAGACTGTTGTGCCAGGTCGTTGCTTTAACTGCCACACGGCCAACCGCACTAACCCAGACAGGATCACCCTGCAGATGCGTGGTGAAGGAGGCGGAACGATGATTCAGAAAGACGGCCATCAGACGTGGGTAGAGACAAAGACCGACTCAACTAAGGCTGCTGGCTCATACAGCTACTGGCATCCTCAGGGCGACTATGTGGCACTGGCGGTAAACTCAGTACATCAGAGTTTCTTTACAGGCACAGGCCAGAGAATTGAGGTGTATCATAAGTTCAGCAATGTAGAAGTGCTCGACACCCGCAACAACGAACTCATACTATCTCCGCTGCTTCAGACAGAAGACCTGGAGATCTTCCCTGCTTTCTCACACGATGGCAAATGGCTATATTACAGTACCTCGAAACCTTGCAGAGTTCCTGCGGAATACGAAAAGGTAAAATGTAGTATCTGCCGCATCGCATTCGATGCCGAGAAGGGTGAGTTTGGGGAGAGTGTAGACACATTGCTCAACGGACCTGCCACAGATAAGAGTTATGTGCTTGCAAGACCCTCATACGACGGGCGATGGCTGATGTACAGTGTCAGCAGCCGAGGTAACTTCCCTGTAAGCCAGGACGATGCCGACCTCTGGCTGATGGATCTGAAGACTGGTGAGAACCGCGAGTTGAAAGAGGTGAACAGCGACATGAGCGAGAGTTTCCATAACTGGAGTGAGAACAGCCGCTGGTTTGTATTCAGTAGCAAACAGGAAGACGGTATGTATACAAAACTCTATCTGGCAAGCATCGATGATAATGGACGTGTATCAAAGCCGTTCCTTCTGCCCCAGCGCAATCCAAGGAAATACTATCTGGAGATGATGGATGCATATAACTGTCCTGACTTCACTAAAAAGCGCGTGGAACTGGATGCACATGAAGCATATCGCCAGGTGTTTGAAAACGAACGAGAACAAGTAAAATTGAAGAATTGAAGTAAAAAGGTAAATATGAGAAAGATTCTATTATGTTTTATAGCAATGGCAGCTATGACAACCTTTTTCAGCTGCCAACAAAAGAGTGACGGTTTATGTCATATCGAAGGAGTTGTAAATGGCGAACAATACGAGGGTAAACGTATCTTTGTGGTCCCCATGTATGGACCTAAGACAGCTGAGTATGTCGACTCGATGGAGATTACTAACGGGAAATTCTCCTTCACCAAAGACTTTACCAAAGACACTATGCAGATGTATAAGATCCTGTTAGACTATCATTACCGCTTCGGCTTGCAGCCACTGATTATTGTGGGTGAACCAGGAACAATCAATATTACCATCGATAGCATCAGCCATGCCACTGGTACTCCTCAGAATGATTCGTTGGAGAAATGGAAGGTTCAAACAGAGATACACAATCTGCAATTCGGCAAGATGCGCAAAAACATTGCTAACCTACAAAAAATGGGTGATACCATTCAGGTCAAATACCTTAAACAACGAGCCGACAGTTTCCATCTTGCATATAAGAACTACACCCGCCAAATGGCAAAAAACCTTGAGGGTACTGTATTAGGCACATTCCTGAAGGAACGTTTTCCACTGACATACAAGAGACAGTTTCCTGACGGACGTATCGTAACGATGAATGCCGATACTAATGAAGAAATTCCTGAGTAAACATAGTCGGCTGTTGCTGACACTGGTTTTCGGCATTTGCGTATTCATCTTCTGGAGAATGCGCTATCCCTTTGCGCTGACATTCCAAGAGCAGTTACAGCTGTTCCTCTTCGACGATGACTATTTCCTTGAGCGCATTGCAGAGCCTGGAGGACTAGCAAGATATATAGCAGAGTTCCTGGTACAGTTCTATAATAGCACCACTATTGGAGCAGCCATCATAGCCATTCTGATGATGCTGTTACAGAGACTTACATGGCAACTGATGCGATGTGAGGAGCATTACTGTCTGAGTTTCCTGCCTGCCATATTATTATGGTATGCCATGGGCGACGAGAGCGTTATGCTGACTTACACGGTGGCTCTTGTTATGGCAATGGCCAGCGCATGGGCATTGATGACAGCATTTCCAAAGAATGATAATCCACGAGGCCAGATAATAGCCAAGTCAATAGCACTGTTTATACTCATACCTATTATATACTGGCTTATAGGGCCAATGGTAATACTTGTGGCTTTATGCGTGATGCCTGTATCTTTGATATGGGCTCTCGCTGTGATGCTGATAAGTACTCACTTCGTACCATTCCCTATGTCGAGAGTGATGATTGGCATAAGCTATTACCGTTTTCCAGAGACGATACCGTATATCCTTATGGTTATACCGGCTCTAATATGGATATTAAGCATCTCTATAAGACGCATACCACAGCAGAATACATGGGTAAGATATTGCGAGGCACTTGCACTGGCAGCATTAATAGGATGTACGGAGTTGGGATATGAGGCCAAGAAATACGAACTGCTGGAATATGACTATCTGGTAAGAATAAAAGACTGGCAAGGCATAATCGCCAAGGCCGAGAAAAAGACACCTGACCTTCCGATGAGTGTAAGTGCCACAAATCTGGCCTTAGCCATGACAAACCAGCTTGGTGAGCGCGCCTTTGATTTCTATCAGCGCACCAGCGAGGGACTGCTGCCTAAGTTTGAACGAAACTATGCCACATCACAGCTCTCTGGAGAAATCTATTTCCACTTAGGACTTGTGAACACCGCTCAACGCTTTGCCTTCGAAGCCATGGAGGCCATCCCTAACTATAACAAGAGTGCCAGAGTGGTAAAACGCCTTGCTGAGACAAACCTCATCAATGGAGAATACGAAGTGGCAAGGAAATACCTGCAGATGCTTGAGAAGACCATCTTCTACCGCCCATGGGCAAAGCGTACCATAGCAATGCTTGGCGATGAGAAACAGATAGATTCTCACCCTCTATATGGTACTCTTCGACAATATCGGCTGCAGGAAGATTTTCTTTATAGCGAAGACGAGTTGGACAAGATTTGCGGACAACTGTTTATGCATAACAAAGAGAACCAGATGGCGGCACAATATCTGGTTATGGCACCTCTGCTAGACAGAGACATCCCAAGGTTTATGTCGTATATACAGTATGTGCAAAACACCATTCCGTATAATCCCCGTGCCATTCAGGAAGCTATTGCCTTCGCTTTCATACAGAAGCGCCAACAGCCTCCACAAGGCATGGTTAACCAGCTGACACTCCAGCAGATGAATGATTTTGCAAGAGTCTATTCTGCCAATAAGAGCTCCGCAGAACTGGAAAGATTCAGGAATACAGCATGGTACTACCTGGTTAAATGATAATGGATAAATGAAAAAGGATAAACTTATGCAGAATATAATATATTTATCATTTGTGCTACTTCTTCTTGCCTGTACATCGAGGCCAGAGAATCCTATTGTAGTCGAAGAGATGCCAAATATCTATCCTGATTACATCGGGGTCACGATTCCTGCTGAGATTGCCCCGCTTAACTTCGACCTGTCTGCTGACGATGCTGACTTGGTAGACGTGTCAATACGAGGTTCTAAGGGTGGAGAGATACACTCTCAGGGAGAATATGCAGACTTCGACATAGATGAGTGGCACTCGCTTACTGCGCAGAACAAGGGAGGAAAACTCACTTTCACTGTCTGCGCTAAGATGGATGGCGAATGGAAGCAATATAAAGACTTTACAGTAAACGTAAGTCCTTATGCCATCGACGAATGGGGAATGACCTACCGTCGTATAGCCCCTGGCTATGAGACGTATAGCAAGATGGGACTCTATCAGCGTGACCTGTCAAACTTCAATGAATATGCCATCATAGAGAACACTCAGGTGCCAGGCATGTGTGTCAACTGTCATAGTGCCCATCAGACAGACCCGTCGAAGTTCGTATTCCATGTACGCGGTGATCATGGAGCCACTATGTTCCAGATTGACGGCAAACGGGAATGGCTAAAGGCGAAAAACGATTTGCTTGGAGGTTCTATGGTATACCCATACTGGCATCCAAGTGGGAAATACTGTGCTTTCTCAACTAATCAGACCCGGCAGGGGTTCCATGTGATAAAGGATGAACGCATCGAGGTGTTCGACCTCTCCAGCGATGTCTTTGTATATAATCCTGCGACCCATGAGATTCTGACAGACTCTCTCTTGCAGACAAAGGACTGGAGCGAGAACTCGCCCGTATTCTCTCCCGACGGACGTACATTATATTATATGACCTGCAAGCAACAGGATTATCCAGTCCATTATAAGGATGAGAAATATAACCTCTGTAAGATATCCTTTGATCCTGAGACGGGAAAATTCGGTGAGAAGGCGGACACCATCTTTAATGCCGTAGCAATGGGTAAGAGTCTGACTTGGCCACGTCCATCACACGACGGCAAGTACATAATGTTTACTCTGATGGATTATGGATATTTCTCCATCTGGCATAACGAGAGTGATCAATGGCTGCTTGACTTGCAGACTGGAGAGGCTCGCGAACTGAAAGAGATAAACAGCGAGAAGGCAGACAGCTATCATAACTGGAGCCTGAATTCGCACTGGGTGGTCTTTACCAGTCGACGTGATGACGGATACTACACTCGCCTGTATTTGGCGTGTGTTGACGATAAGGGACATTTCTCCAAGCCCTTTATGTTGCCTCAGCGTCATCCTATGGAGTATTACAGCGAGAGCATTTTCTCATTCAACACCCCTGACTTCACAAAGACGAAGGTTGAATTCGATGCCTACGAAGCTGGTCGCGAAATAGAATCGGACAAACGCGTAGAGACAAAAGTGAAATAGAAATATGGCGGCAGTTGCCGCCATATTTCTATTTGAAACTCTCTGCTTCCATCTTCATTGCCTTAGCAACATCATCAACATCGAAGGGCACTTTGCCCTTACCAAGCTCTGGTGCATTGAATGACTTCAGGTTATTATCGTAGAATGTAGGATGTTCCTGAGGCAGACAGAAAGGCTTGTGTGCTTTACCGTCCTTATCAACATAGCAGAAGTATGGTTTCCCGTATAAGCCATCATCGCGTTTTGAAGCAAAGACGAACCAACGGCTGTTGCTGCTCCAGGAGTGATAGGTGTCACTTTTCCGACTATTAACTATTGAAAGCCTATCTATAGCACCTGTCTGCAGGTTCATCATCTGCAAGTCGGCTTCCGGATGCCAGATAGGGAAGGTACCATAGTCGGCAACAGTATAAAGAATCATCTTGCCATCGGGCGAAACACGGGGATGACAGACACTCCTCTCAGAGAAAATGGTGTCAATCCTATTACCTATTTGTCCGGTATGCTCATCGAAGGCGATACGAACAAGCCTGTATTGCAGTTGTCTGATATCCTCAGGAAGAATGACGCTATCAGCTTCGCAATAGTAGATGTACTTGCCATCGGGAGAGAATGTAGGGAAGGTTTCGAACTTCAAGCTGTCGCTTAGCAGAGGTGAGGAGATTATGCGGTGCTCCTGCATATCAGCCACGAACACATTCGAAGAAGAATCATATACTTCCAGCCGCTTACTTGGATCGCTATGGAAAGCAGGTATGATTTTCTGAGTGGAGTAGGTAATATAACGCCCACTTGGACTGAAACAGAAATAAACACTGCCCGGTATGTTCAACTTGCTGAGTTGTCCTCCCTGATTCAGGATTGCTCCACCGCCAGGTCCACGTACATACATCATAGAAAGCTGTGGGTCTTGGTTGGCATAGGTATGACAGTTCATACAGCGGTTTTCCAACTGTTCGTGGTGCCCAAGGGCATTTACTTCGAAGTTCTCAACGCAGCGTTGTTGTATCTGAACATGATTCCATATCTCATAATCAGGTTCTATCAGACGATATGTGAGATAAGGGTCTAACTTATCCTTGACAACATTCCAGTTAAATGTCTTGTATTCTATCCAGCGTCCTTGGATGAGTGCCGTCACGGTAACCTGTATCTGCTTACCGGCATTCTGCGTCAGCATCTCTTTCCACTCATCACAGTCGAAGACCACCTCATTTCCCTTGTAATTGACAGTAAGATCTCCGGCTTTCACCTCAACAGCCTCACAGTCTGCACGAAGCAGGAAATTCAGAGGAGCTATATTAACTGGGATTGTGACATCGCAGTAGTCGGGATAGAGTGGCGGCAAGAGGTCGCTCTTCTGGACATTCTCAGGAGTAGGTGTACAAGCAGACAGCAGGAATAGAAATGATAAATGATAAATGATAAATGATAAACGTGATACCATCATCTTCTGCATAGTTATATAGGTTATATTCCGCATAAGTTTATCATTTATCATTTGTCGTTTTTACTTTATCGAAAAAGTACCAGTATGTGCCCTTGAATTTCGGATTTCCACGCTGGTTGTTATAATCTATGAACCTCTTCATCACATCAGGCATTTTGATATACTTCTGCCACTCCTCCTGTGGAGCATTAGAACCAGCCAACCAAATGCACAGGGCTTCCTGATAAAGACGTTTCATACGAGGCTTTGCTGTATCGATGCAATAACGGTCGTAGTCGCGCTTAAAGTTGGCGATGTCTTTCAACAATAGGTTACTGCAGAGGATATAATCGAGTGCTATTGTGTTGTCCGCGTTATGATCAAGCAACTGCATCATCAGGAAGTGGGCATTGTCGCTTACTGTGATAGTATCATGAACATTTACGAACTGCATCTTCTGCTTAAGATATGGTGGAGTATGTCCTTTTGACATGAAAGCCCGTGTGGCATCAGCCCATTTTCCATACACAAAGGTCTTGCTGAGTATACGGAGATATTTCTGTGCTGCCAAGTTGTCGCCACTGACGATATTACACTCTGCCAGACGTTTCATCATCCTGACATTACGATTCTTGGGAGCAAAGACATTTGTCATCATTGCAGCTCGCTCAGTGAACGTCATATCACCTAATACCCAATAAAGCTCATTCATATTCAAGATTGTCAGCATCGGACTCTCCGGGCCTATTTTCTCAAATGTGCCAAGATAATTCGGTGTGAAGTCAAGCAGATGATCAGGCAACTCGTCTCGTTGAGCCAGTACGAGATTATAGAAGAACAGCATCTGGTCTGTCCAGCCATCAGAGTTCTTTACTATGTCAAGCACTTTATTATAGTTACCAAAACGGTATTCATTATCTACTGCAAAGTCTTTCTCAAGAACAAAGTCTGGAGCCTGCAGACGCTTTATCTTTGGTGTACCAAAAAGCAGATATGCCGGTAAGAGCATCATTAAGAGACATGATAATCTCAACCACCTATGTCTGATAGTAGAAACAAGCCAAAGAGCCAGGAACCAGCCTATAAAAGTTATCGTTGACGACATCTTATAACTTGTACTAAAATGACATACTGAAAGAAAGCCAATCACAGCAAGTCCTGCAACAAGAGCAATCCATGGACTGACTTTGAAATTTGTTAAAGCCCTAAACAACATAAGTCCTGCCAATGCAATGCATAAAGTCAGGATTGTAGCTCCAGCATACAAATAATAATAAAACTGAGTAAGGAAATCACCTACGAGCGACGCCAATCCCCCTATATTATCGAAATATCCGGATATATATTCCCATTCCCAAAGGAAGATCTGATTCTGTTCGTGGTAAAAGAAATGATACGGATAGCAGAACTGGAAGAAGCTGAAAACCGCAATGATTGCTAAAACAAATATGATAATCCGTACTTTCATCGTTTACTGTTTATCTGAAATGCCTTCTCCACTGTTCCCTTATATGTAGGAATTTGGATTCGCACCGAGTCGGTATGGATTTCAGGAGTGATGATGCTGAGGTAGACTTGCGTAGAATAGTATTCCGGCACTCCCCCCTGATCGTGGTAGATGCGAAGATAACTGGTGCGGGTGGCATCGGGGTTGGTGACGATAGTATCCTGAACGATACGCAGGGTATGTTTTGCCTCTTCGTCTTCAGAAGAACCTGTCATCAGATAGAGACTCAGGTTGATGTATTTGCCCGACTTGCTCATCCAGGCACTCTCAAACTTTACAGGGTCTGTCTTCATCTCCTTGTCGAGCTCTGCCAAAGGTATTATCTTCGGACAAGCCACCTGACCGATAGATATCGGTTCGAAGACATCCTGGCTATTCCCATCCTTTACCTTATTATAATATAATACACAACGATAAACAGAGTCAGGGGTATTAACGAACTTAGCCTTGAACGGTTTAGATGCCGACAGGATATCGCCATCATCAGTAGTTATACGTTCGATCTCTTTCTGGGCATTGGAGTTAGCCTCAACAAAATCAGCACGCATCAGCGAGTATCTACCCTCGCCTTTGTCGTAGGCATCCTGAGTGCAGCCACCGATCATGCAGATGATACAGCAGATAAGACCGAAACACTTCTTCATTCTGCCGCTCTTTTGTTTCTAACAGGATTGGCATACATCGTAAGTATCCGCTCACGAAGGAATGCCTCATCCTTGTTGGGGATACTGATCTTTGCTATCTGCCCTGAGAGATATTTCTCAAAGCGCTGCTTGTCGGCATCGGTATAATGGCTGGCATTATCCGTATTGCCATTGAATTCATCGAGGGCGATATAGTTACAGGGGAAGAGTTCGTAGCCACGATGTATCTCACGGTCCATACGCTCTGCCACGGTCTTGAAGAATTCGGTCTTAGGCACATCCTTCAGTTCCCCAATCCAGGTATTTATCGGAGCAGCAGTACGGTACACCACCCTACCCTTATATCCAAGGATACCGGTCTTCATATTATCAAGATCGTCCTGACGGCTCTTCTTAAAGGCAGGGTTATCACGTTTCTGCTGGAACTCCTGAGCCTTGAGGTAATCGCAAGGGTCAAATTCGTAGCTTATGGTCAGCGGCACGATGTTCAGTTCCTGAAGATCTCCGCCCATAGCCAGCATCTTAAGTACTGCATCCTGAGTTCGGTCATTAGAGTCCTTAGCCCTACCCTCGCGTTGGGCAATCCATATATTCTCCTTCTTCTGGGTAACAGCATAATGGATGTAACGGCTCATCAGTTGTGATGCAGCAAGAGTCTCACGGAGAGAGAGTCCGCGACGGACGGTAAAGGCCTTATTCATGCGGACAAGGTTCTTTATCCAAGGATAGATAAGCAGGTTGTCGCCTATTCCTATCTCTACCGTTGTGGGATAGCCTGCCTCAAAGAGTTTCACATCGAGGAAGGCAGAGTCGAGCACGATGTCACGATGATTGCTGACAAAGGTAAATCGTGAATTAAAATCACGAAGAGCAGCATCGTCAAAGCTGCAGCCATCAGTATGCTTACGGATGATGTAGTTGACAACGGGTTTCATAAACCGCTTCTGGAAGTCGAGCGGTGTCTTCACCCCTTTGAAGGCCAGACGCAACAATCCATTACGCACGGACTTAGGCAACCATGGTGCAAAGCCCTTCATGATGATGTTAAACTGTCGGTCACCCAGCAAGTCCTCGAAGGCCTGCTTCATCTCTTCCGGCTCGTATGGTCTTATCTCGTCAAACTCCTTTGTTGCAATCATAGCGGTAGCAAACTCTAAACTCTACACTCTAAACTCTAAACTACCTCATCTGGTTCTCCACAATATCCGTGAGTACATCGGCCATATTAAGTCCTGCTGCACTAACCTGCTGTGGGATAAAACTGGTAGCAGTCATTCCTGGAGTAGTATTCACCTCAAGCATCGATATCTTTCCCTCTTTTGACACAATATAGTCGATACGGATGATGCCATTGCAATGGAGGATGTCATAGATATGGGATGTAATCTTAGATACGCGCTCTGTAGTCTCAGGCGACAGACGGGCAGGGGTAATCTCCTGTACCTGACCATTGTATTTTGCATCGTAATCAAAGAACTCGTTAGATGTCACTACCTCAGTAATAGGGAATACGACTGTCTTCTCACGAGTTTTGTATATTCCCTGGGTAATCTCGGTACCTTCGAGCAACGACTCAACCATAACCTCCGGACTCTCCATCATCGCCTTACGGATGGCAGGTGCCAACTGATCCTTATTCTTTACCTTTGTTACTCCAAACGAAGAACCATCGGCAGCAGGTTTTACGAAACAAGGCATACCGATGCGCTCCTCTACCTCGTCATCGCTTACCATTTCCTCATATCCCTTACGTATAAGCAGTGAATCGGCTACACTGACACCATAGCCACGCAGGTACTGGTTAAGGACAAACTTATCAAAGGTCAGAGCCTCAACGAGCAGACTGCTGGTAGAATAAGGCAGACCGATAAGGTCGAAATATCCCTGCAGCTTACCGTTCTCACCTGGAGTGCCATGGATGGTGATATATGCATAGTCGAAATTACGTTTCGTACCATTCTCAACAAACGAGAAGTCATTACGGTCGATCTTTACCGTTGTGCCATCATGTAGTTCAACGTGCCAGTCGAGACCCTTGATATCCACGATATACACATTGTAACGCTCCTTGTCAAAAAAGGAATAGAGTCCCTGTGCAGAACGCAGGGATACATCATGTTCTGATGAGTCGCCACCACATACGATGGCTATCGTTCTCTTCATATCCATATTATATTTTTTATTTTATATTTTTTATTTCTTATTTATTCCCCACGTACTTCCTCCACTTATCTATCAGAGCCGCCATATCCTCAGGCCACTCCGAGGTGAAGTCCATCTGTTTGCCTGTCGTGGGATGTATAAAGCCAAGGGTCTTTGCATGCAGCACCTGACGCGGACAGAGTTTAAAACAGTTCTGTATATACGCCTTGTAACTGGCCGTACGCTCACCACGTCGTATCTCACACCCTCCATATCTCTCATCGCAGAACAGCGGATGGCCGATATGCTTCATGTGGGCTCGTATCTGATGAGTACGTCCTGTCTCGAGGATACACTCCACGAGAGTAGTATAGCCGTATCTCTCCAGCACTTTGTAATGAGTGACTGCAGGTTTGCCTATCTCTGAATCAGGAGGGAAGACATCCATCCGCAGACGGTCTTTAGGGTCACGACCGATATTTCCCTCTATTCTACCCTCATCTTCCACGAAGTTACCCCAGACGAGTGCATTATAGCTGCGATGAGTGGTCTTGTTGAAGAACTGCTTACCAAGCGATGTCTTTGCATCAGGAGTCTTGGCTACAACCAGCAGCCCACTGGTGTCCTTGTCGATACGATGTACCAGTCCTACCTCCGGATCATTCGGGTCATACGATTCCAGATCCTTTAGATGCCAAGCGATGGCATTGACAAGCGTACCGTTGAAGTTGCCACATCCAGGATGCACTACCATACCTGCCGGTTTGTTTATCACCATCAAGTCATCGTCTTCATAAACCACTTCAAGGGGGATATCCTCCGGTTCTATGGTTGTATCATAGTGAGGTCGGTCGAGCATCAGAGTGACGATATCGCCAGCACGAACCTTATAGTTACTCTTTACAGGAGTGCCATTGACATGTATGAATCCTGCCTCGGCAGCTTTCTGAATACGGTTACGGCTGGAGTGAGGCTGATGCTCAGAAAGGAACTTATCGATACGGACAGGCACCTGACCACGATCCACCTCTATGCGGAAGTGCTCATACAACTGCCCGTCGTCAGCCGGCTCGTCACCAGCTTCCAACAGTTCCTCGTCCTCTATTTCGTAATCCTCAACCATTACTGCGGTAGCAAGCTCTACACTCTCAATTCTATTCTGGTATCTTCACTTCCTCAAAATCATCCTCTTCAGGCAAAGTGTCTTCATTTGCCTTATGATATACAGGATCAACATAGTCGAGATCCTCATCTTCCTCACTGTACAATCCACTACCGATCATAAGCGTCAGTGGTGAATCGATGCTGATCAAATCGCCTGTTGTCACTCTCCGGCCTCGACTGATGATGCCGTATACCCAGTCTTTCTCTCCTGTCACCTTCTTAGGAGGGAGAAGTTTGAACCCCATCGCCGTCAACTTAGCCACAGCCTCACGATAGCTGCTGTTATCCACGATGTCAGGAATAGCAAACGTAGGTGATGACGGTGCATTAACAGTGACATATATCATATGGCCTTCCTTAACCTTCGTTCCCTCGCCAGGACTCTGGGCAAGGATACAGTCGGCTGGGAGTTTTTTGTTATACCCAGAGTCGGAAACCATGATATTGAGCCCTATCTGCTCAACAAGAGTACGGGCGTTGGAATATAACATATTTTCCACTTTAGGCACCTCTATTCCTTCTCCATGATGGGTATACCACTCCAGTCCGTATTTTACCCCAAAGCAAATAAGGACGATGAACAGCGCCATGCCAGCCAGATGACACAGCAGATAGGCGCTAACAAACTTTCCGAAGAATTCTTTTGTCTTCATGGCGGCAAAAGTACACAAAAAAATTCGAAAAACCAAATTAGTTACAAAAAAAACAGAAAGAAGTAAAGTTTTCGCTCTACTTCTTTCTATTTTAGTTGTTTTTTCTACGTTTCTCCTCGGATTACTTTCCGTGATGCTCGTCAGAAACAGTTAACTTCTTACGACCCTTGGCGCGACGAGCTGCCAATACACGACGGCCATTCTTTGTGGCCATTCTCTCACGGAAGCCGTGCTTGTTTACGCGACGGCGATTGTGTGGCTGAAATGTTCTCTTCATTGCTTTAACTTATTTATTTTTTTATTCAATTCTTATCGATTTGGGGTGCAAAAGTACTCATTTCTTTTTAATTACGCAAGAAAATTGCTAAAATTAGTGCATTTTTTTATGTTTTTTCTCAAAAAACGAAGAAATAACGAATAAAATGAGTAACTTTGCACCCGAAAAAGTAACAATATCAATAGTTTAAGGTAATATGATTAATTCGCAAGACATTAAAAAAGGAACTGCTATCCGTATGGATGGTAGTATTTGGGTTTGCATCGATTTCCAGCATCGCAAGCCAGGTAAGGGTAACACAATTATGATCATCAAGGTGAAGAACGTTTCTGACGGTCGCGTGCTGGAGCGTCGCTTCAACATCGGTGAGAAGCTGGAGGACGTTATCATCGAGCGTCGTCCTTATCAGTATCTGTATGAGGACCAGAGCGGTCGTATCTTCATGAATCAGGAGACTTTCGAGCAGATTCCCATCGACAACGAACTCGTTATCGGTCATGAGTATATGAAGGAGAGCGATATCGTGGAGGTTGTTTCAGACACCACCGACGGTACAGTGCTCTACGCTGAGATGCCAGTAAAGACCAACCTCCGTGTTGTTCACTCTGAGCCAGGCGTTAAGGGCGACACAGCAACCAACACCCTGAAGCCAGCTACTCTGGAGACAGGTGTTGAGATCCGCGTGCCTCTGTTCATCAACGAGGGCGACCTTATCCAGGTTGACACTCGCGACGGCTCATACCTGAACCGCGTAAAGGAATAATGAAATACTCGATCATCGTCCCCGTATACAATCGTCCCGATGAAGTGGACGAATTACTCGAAAGCCTATCTAATCAGACACTAAAGGATTTCGAGGTAATTATTGTGGAGGACGGATCGGTAAAGCCCTGCAAGGATGTTTGCGATAAATACGCAGGCATCCTTGCTTTGCATTATTATGCCAAGGAGAACAGCGGTCCTGGTCAGAGCCGTAACTATGGTGCAGAACTTGCTCAAGGTGACTATGTGATAATCCTTGATTCTGACGTGGTATTGCCTACGGGCTATCTACAGGCAATAGACGATGAGCTCCATCAGAATCCATCAGAGGCTTTCGGTGGTCCCGACGCTGCCCACGACTCCTTTACTCCAGTACAGAAAGCTATCAGCTACTCGATGACATCCTTCTTCACCACTGGCGGTATCCGTGGAGGTAAGGCAAAGCTGGATAAGTTCTATCCACGGTCCTTTAATATGGGCATACGCAGAGACGTTTATCTTAAGCTCGGAGGATTCTCGAAGATGCGTTTCGGTGAGGACATCGACTTCTCCTACCGTATCGTGGAGGCAGGCTATAAGCCCCAACTCTTCCCAGAGGCATGGGTGTGGCATAAGCGCCGTACAGACTTCAAGAAATTCTTCCGTCAGGTATATAATAGTGGTATCGCGCGTATAAACCTCGAGAAGCGCCACCCTGGAACCATGAAACTTGTTCATCTGCTACCTACGGTATTCACCGTTGGTGTCATCGGCCTGATACTCATCTCTGCTGTCGGACGTGCGCTGATGCATTATGTCGACAGAGACCAGTTCTACTGGATGTGTTTCGCCCCTTGGATACCTATATTATTATATTGTCTCATCATATGTATCGATTCAAGCATCAGGAACAAGAGCCTATGGGTGGGCCTTCTATCCATACCCGCAGCCTTCACACAACTGATGGGTTATGGCTTAGGCTTCATCGAGTCCTGGTGGAAACGGTGCGTAAGGAAGCAAGACGAGTTTCAGGCGTTCGAGAAAACATTCTATAAATAAAAAAATAAAAATAAAAATTAATTGTTAATCTTCTATGGAAAAACTCAACATCAATCAATGGGCAGAAGAAGACCGCCCGCGTGAAAAGATGATGGCACTCGGTTCGGAAGCACTGAGCAATGCCGAGTTGTTGGCCATACTTATCGGCTCCGGCTCCACGAAAGAGAGCGCAGTAGACTTGATGAAACGTGTGCTCAATGACTGCAAAAACAACTTAAACACCCTCGGCAAGAAGACCATCAACGAGCTGTGCCAGTATAACGGCATCGGCGAGGCGAAGGCCATCACCATCCTCGCAGCATGCGAACTGGGCAACCGCCGTAACGCTGCAAGTCCCGAGGAACGTCCGAAACTTGAGACGGCTACCAACATCTACAACGAGATGATATCCCTGATGAGAGACCTCGACGTGGAGGAGTTCTGGGCCTTGTATCTCAACCAGAACTACCGTCTCATCAAGAAGGTACGCATCGCACGCGGCGGCATCAGCGAGACGATAGTAGATATCCGAATCATCATCCGCGAGGCTGTGCTGTGTAATGCCACCATTATGGCAGTATGCCATAACCATCCCTCGGGAAGCCTCACTCCCAGCAGGTCAGACAATGATCTTACCCGCGGTATCCAACGAGCCTGCGAGCTGATGCATATCCGCTTTATGGACCACGTGATAGTTACCGACGGACAGTACTACAGCTTCCACGAAGTGGGCAAATGCTAAAAATGATTAGTTTTCTTTGGTTTTTCGAGATTATTGATTACCTTTGCACCATATAATATAATTAAGGTAATGACACAAGAAGAAAAGACAAAGATAGAAGAGCGTATCGTGGATGTGCTTAAGACCGTCTACGACCCGGAGATTCCCGTCAACATATACGACCTGGGAATGATATATAAGATTGACGTTCGGGACGACAGCTCAGTGGAGCTTGACATGACCTTTACTGCCCCCAACTGTCCCGCTGCCGACTTTATATTAGAAGATGTACGCACGAAGGTGGAGAGTGTCGACGGTGTGAAAGGTGCCAATGTAAACCTCGTCTTCGAGCCCGCCTGGGACCAGAGTATGATGAGTGAAGAAGCAAGGGTAGAACTGGGATTCGACTGATATGAAACCAATATATTTTCTTAGTGATGCCCATTTAGGTTCGCTTGCAATACCTCACCAGAGGATGCAGGAGCGAAGGCTTGTGCGCTTCCTTGACTCCATAAAGGAGAAGGCAGCAGCCATATATCTGCTGGGCGACATGTTTGACTTCTGGTACGAATACAGATATGTGGTGCCAAAGGGTTTTACCCGTTTCCTGGGAAAGATCTCCGAACTAACCGACATGGGCGTCGAGGTGCATTACTTCACAGGCAATCATGATATCTGGGCCTATGATTATCTGGAGAAGGAATGTGGCGTGATACTGCATAAGCAGCCTCTGACTACAGAGATCTACGGTAAGGTATTCTTCCTGGCTCATGGCGACGGACTGGGCGACCCCAACAAGAGTTTCAAGCTCATCAAAGCTATCTTCCACAACAAGACCTGCCAGTGGCTATTCTCTTCACTCCATCCACGCTGGGGAATGTGGTTCGGTCTCAACTGGGCCAAACACTCACGTCTGAAGCGCCCCAACAACGAAGAGCCCGCATATATGGGCGAGAGCCGCGAACACCTCGTGCTCTTCACGAAGAAATATATCCAATATCACTCCAATGTCGACTATTTCATCTACGGCCACCGACATATCGAGGTTGACTTACAGCTCACCAAGAAGGCCCGTATGATTATCCTCGGCGACTGGATAACACAATTCTCCTATATCGTCTATGATGGCGAGCATCTCCTGATGTCGCAATACATCGAAGGCGAGAGCCGACCATAAAAGCCTATTAAGAATCATCCCCGCTGTCAGGCGGGGATAATCATTTTTATTCTATTGTCTTGTAAAGCGTCTTGGAATCGTATTTGCCAAGCATCACATCCAATATCTCTTCTTCTGTCGAGAGGTTGAAATCGCCCGGCACGGTATTCTTCAGTGCTGCGGCGGCAAGAGAGTAGTTCAGTTGTTTCTGCCTGTCGTCAGGGAAGAGGTTTACTGCATGCAGCCATCCGCCCATGAAGGCATCGCCCACTCCTACAGGATCTACCACATCAGGGATATCAATGATAGGAGCCTGGAGCAGCTTGCCCTCTGTCCAGAGGAGTGCTGTCAGTGTGTGATGGTTGGAGCTTACGATGTTTCGCATTCCCATCATCCAGTGTTTCAGACGTGGATACTGGGCGTGCAGCTCGTCAAACCACTCGCCATACTCATTCATCTGCATCTCGAAGTGTGAGTCGGTGGCTGTGAATGGTGGCTGCGGATGCTGTGAGAGCCATTCGAACTCTATGGCATCGCCAAACATCATGTCGCAGCGTGAGAGCATACGACTCAGTGTCTCTCGAGGAGCAGCCCCTTCGTATTTCCATAGGTTCTTACGGTAGTTGATATCGAAACAAACCGTCACACCCAGCTCGTCAGCGATGTCGAGAGCCTCGAAGGTGGCCTCTGCCGCCTGTGGAGAGATAGCTGCCGTGATACCCGATACATGGAAATAGGCACAGTCCTTGAGTATCTCGCGCCAGGGAATCAGACCCGGCTTGAGGTCGTAATATGCCGAACCGCTACGGTCATATATCACCTTGGCGGCACGCATGCCTGCTGGTGGCTCGAAGTAATATGTGCCTATACGCTGTCCGCCGTAGAGCACACGGCTGGTATCAACACCCAGCTGTGCCAGATTCATTGCTCCGGCATGCCCCACCGGGGTGTCTGGCAGACGGGTGATATAAGTCACCTCCTCGCCCTGAGTAGCCAGCGATACAGCCACGTTGGCCTCGCTGCCGCCATACTTGCTGGTAAACATATCTCCCTGCGTCAGTCGCAGCTGACCTGGCTTTGAGAAACGGAGAAGCAGTTCTCCAAAAGTTACAATTCTACGTCTGTTCATGAATGATTTTACTTACATCTGATATCCTTGAACTTCCAGTCGCTGGATGGTTCAATCAGTTCGAACACTTCTGCTGATGCAGGCAGTGCCGGGAAAAGAAGAGCGAAGCGGAGTTTCTGATAAGGCCAGGGAATACGTGTATTAGTGGGGCTGGTAGTGATATTCTCAACAGCAGCAAGCTTTAACTTGCCACTTCCCTTGGCTTTAATATAAGTACCAGGCATGATACAGACATCAAAGTTAGGGAAAGATGCCTCGCATTCAAGTTCGATACGCGTCTCGGTGTCAGAGCAGCTTACACGGACAATCTTTGTAGAAGTATTGTCTTTCTTTCCTTTGGTAATAGGATTTTGCAGTGTAAAACGGTAATTAGAGTAATCGGGCAGTGTCACACTTTTATTGTTGACAACACTTGGACCTTCCTCTGTACGTCCGGCTTTCTCGTAAAGGCTGGTAATCTTCGTGCTAATAGCTTTCTGATCGGTATAACCATAGTCGCAGTTTAGCTTTGAAACCTCTTCATATTTCTCGAGACAGTCCTGCCACTTCTCCTCGATTTCCAGCTGCTTAGCTTCATCCTGAACCTTTTTGAAGGTTGGCTGATACTGCACTTTCTCACGTTCCCAAATTTCCATTGCCTTCTTACGCTCAGCTGACTCTACGATAGAGCCTAAAAGTCCAAAACCGCCACTTATGGCCTGAGTGGTGTGCCAGGTGTTCCACTGAGCATTTGCAGGAACAATTATCATTGCTCCAAGGATTGACAAAACAATTAATCTTTTTTTCATATTTGTTAGTAATTTATTGAAAATACGCTGCAAAGATACGACTTTGTTTTCAAATACCAAAGCATTATAGAAAAAAATCGCAATCATTTCAGAATACCTGTGTCTCTTTTCTTTATTCTACTTCATCAGTATTTTACGATTTCCTTTGATATAGATGCCTCGAGTGGGCTGGCCGGTGATGCGGCGGCCTTGCAGGTCGTAGATGTTTGAGCAGCCAACTTCTGACTCTGAACTTTCAACAGTTTCGATGCCTGATGGTGAGGAGGACTCAATGGTGAGTGACTCAAACTGACGTGGGTAGCCCAGCGTCTTGAAATAGCAACGGAAAGCGGCACAATCCGTCTGCTTGGGAATGACGGATCCAGACTTGCCTGGCTCGAAAGTGAATATCTCGATAATGTCGTCGTGCTTGGCAGACAGATTGCAGACAAACTGGTAGTCGCCAGCCGATATGGGTAGGTATTCTCTGAAAAATCCCGCTATATCCTGTCCTCAGCCCGTGCGCGCCTCGTCAA